>FZPS01000010.1_pt174 | contig 18466 bp, 18 predicted proteins | sample 1817821 | NCBI WGS metagenome assembly FZPS01 (sample SAMEA104158645, study PRJEB21678) | metagenome | place: Germany | collected 2015-04-21
GGGAAGCCCAGCCCAGGCGGTGGGACAGGTGAAACGCGAAGTGAGAACGGCGGGGGCGGACGGGGCGATTCTAGAAAGCATGCTGAAATTCCAGTTCTATGAGCGCAGCAGCAAGCTGGCTATGCAAATCGGATTCATCAGCTTTGATAAGTGTCACAGCATAGTGGAATATCAGCCTAACGGGCAAGGTGGCCTGAGCGATGTCAAGGCATATTGCGATTTTGCTGGCTGGCGGCTGGCCGCCAAGAGCAGCCTGGATTGTGAATTGTTTAGTCTGGCCTGGCAGGGCAGCCCCTATCAGCAGCTGGAAGACTGGGCTGACCTGGTGGCTGAGCGGCTCAAGCCCAAGTTCCAAAGCAAGCCGGCCCTGGGGTTCCTGGGCTGGTCATGGAGCATACTGGAACATGAGCAGGAAAATGATGAGGAGATATTACTGGGCAACTTACAGGCCCTCAACGAGAAACTACCTGGCTTCGGCTTCGAGTACCTCTGGCTTAGCCTGGCCAACCTGCCTGGCGGAAACCCCGGCGACTGGATGCAGTGGAACTACAAACGACTGCCAGGCGGATTGCCAAACCTGGTGAGCAAGCTCAAAGACCTAGGCTTTAAAATGGGACTCTGGTGCGCCCCATTTTACCTCAGCAGTGCCTTGACCGAGCTTTGCCAACATTTTGATGAAGCCCTGCTGCGCAATCCGGACGGCAGCCCCATTATAGTCTGCCCAAAATGGCGCCACGGCGACGCCGGCAAGCTGCCCCCAGAACAACGCCCCGATATTTATGCCCTGGACCTGACTCACCCACTGACCCTGGAGTTCATCCAGAAGGTCTTCAGCTTTTACCGCCAGCAAGGAGTGCGCTACTTCATGCTGGACTTCCTGGACAGCTCTTCCGGACAGCTGGGACGCTTCACCTACGGCAAACATTTTGACCCCGCTGTCTGCCAGGGGCCTGAGGCATATAGGGCGGCTCTAAAGCTGATCCGCCAGACCTGCGGTCCGGACACCTTCCTGCTGGCCAGCACCGGCCCTACCCTTCACAGTACCGGATACTTTGACGCCGTGCGCACTGGCAACGATTTCGGCGAAGGCAGACCCATCTACCCGGAGGCCTTCTTCTATCCGGCCAGCTTTGTCATCAACTCCATCAGCTTCTGGACCGGCCCGGGCAGTGCTTTGTGCAATGCCGCGGCGAATTATTACACGCATAGAAAACTCTATCTCAACGACTCCGGCAATGTGCTCACCGTAGATCAGCCTCTGCCCCTGGAAGATGCCCGCATACACGCCAGCATACACGCCTTTAGCGGCGCCTCAAGCATGCTCGGAGATGATCTGCGCTTCATAGACCCGGAACGCCTGGCTCTGATCAAGAAAACCCTGCCTCGCACAGAGGCCTGTGCCAGACCCATGGACCTTTTTGACCTGCCCGACCAGGCCTCGCCGCGCTGGTTTCGGCACCGGGTGGAAAAGCCCTGGGGCAGCTGGGAAGTGCATGTCTTCTACAACCTCAGTGAAGAGTCCATGCGCTTCAGCCTGCCCCTGGAAAGCAAAAGCCTGCTTTGGGAGTTCTGGAACCAGCGTTACCTGGGCTGTCATGAGGAGTGCTTTGACTTTGATGTGCCGGCTGGAACCGTGCGCATAGTCAGGGTCGCATCTGACCTGGAGCAGCCGCAGTTGCTGGGCAGCGACATGCATACCGCCATGGGAGAAATGGAGCTGCTGGCCTGTGACTGGTGCCGGGAGAGCGGAAGCTTGAGCATCTCGGCCACTAGACCTCTGGGAGAACGCGGCAGTATTTTCATTCGCGTGCCTGAAGGTATGTTTATTAAAAACAGCAACGAGTTTTTCATCGCCAAAGACGCCCACGAGGGCTGCCTGATAGTCAGGGTGCCCTGTGACTTCAGTAAAAACAGCCAGGTCGCAAAACGAATGTTACTGGGAAAAATGGGTCTGGACGACCGACCAGCAAAGCTAAGCGCTGAAGAGCAAAGCAAGCGTTTCGCTTAAAAACACAAAAAAGGCTTACAGTCGAAGAAAAGTCGACCGCATTGCCTTCGGGTGCCTTCGTGTGCCTGGAACGCAATTTTAGCCCACTCTCCTGCGTATAGCTAAAAATCAGAAAACCGCAACTTGCACTGGAGCCAAAATGCCCTTTCCACAAAACTATCAGCTTGGAGCACATGATTTCCGCGGTTTTCCAGAGGGTCTGTTAAGGCTGGATTATGTCAGTCCCTTTGACGGCCTGCCCGATTGGGCCTTGTTACTGCCTAGCGCGCCTCGGCAGCGCTGCTGGGCGGTGGTTATACACGGGCATGGCTCCAAGGGCAACCAGCTTTTTCTGCGACCAGACATACGGCAGAACTGGCTGCCCGAACTGCAAGAGCGCGGCTTTGGCATTCTAAGCCCCAACTTGCGCGGCAATGCCTGGATGAGTCCGGCTGCTGTCCAGGATTTGGATGCTCTGCTGAATTTTCTGCGCAAACAATTTGCTGCGGAGCAGTTTATTTTCACTTCCGGCTCCATGGGCGGCAGCAGCAATTTGATGTATGCCGCCCTGCGCCCTGATAATGTTTCTGCCGTCATTGCCCGCGGCGCCATCTGCGACCTGGCTGCCTACCACGCCTTTTGCCGCCTGTCGCCAAACTCCCCCGGAGCGGAAGCCTATGACGGTGCCGAATTGCAAAGAACCTTGGCCATACGCCAGGATATCGCTGACAGCATAGAGCAACACTATGGCGGTAAGCCAGAGGAAAAACCCGAATTATACCGGGCGCATTCCCCGCTTTTCCAGGCTGAGCAGCTGTTGAAAACCCCAATCTACCTCAGTCATGGAACCCTGGATGCCCTGATGCCGGTGTCGCAGCCCCGTAAGCTGCTGGCCGCCCTGGCTGAACATCAGGCCCTGGCCTACGTGGAAATCCCTGGAGGCAACCATGACTCACCGCTAACTTTTGGCTTGGACAGAAACAGAAGCGACTTCCCCAACCTTAACTTCAGCGCCTTGGACTGGGTGCTGCAACAAACCTGAACCGCAGCCTCGCTGCCCAGTAACGCTGAACCACACCCAAAAAGCCCTTGAACCACTAAAACACACGAGGGCACACAAAAAAATAAAGAGGGGGGGCTGACTAAGCAGGCCAACTACAATTACCATGCTCTACTACTTTTCTGCCACCGGCAACTCCGCTTGGGTTGCCCGCCAACTGGCCACTCTGCTTGGCGATGAAGCCGTTGACATTTTAACATGCATGAAAAATGGAGAGGAGCCGCCTAAACTTCGGGCCGGCCAAAGATTGGGCCTGGTTTTCCCGGTACACGCCTGGAGGCCGGCACCGATCATGCTGGACTTCATCAACAAGCTGACCGTTCCAGATGACTGCCATGTCTTTGCGCTTTGCACCATGGCTAGCTTCGCTGGCAATTGTATGCCCTTCTTAAGCAAGTTTTTGCGCTTAGATAGCAGTTATTCCATACAAATGCCCGAGAACTACATACTCTTAAGCGCCTCCGAAAGCGAGTCGGACATAGCTAATAAAATTGAGCTTGCTCGTCAGCAACTGCCCAGTATAGCCTCTGCGATCCTAGCCGGCAAAAAGGAGCACAAGATCAAAAAGGGCCCGTTTCCAAGCTTTTTCACCACTTGCATTGGTGGAATATTTAAGCATCTGAGCAAAGACCGCGGCTTTCACTGCACGCAATCCTGCAACTCCTGCGGTCTCTGCGCCGAGCTATGCATTTTGAATAACATCAAGATGGTGGACGGCAATCCGCAATGGCAGGGCAATTGTATGCATTGCATGGCTTGCCTGCAGAACTGCCCGCAACTTGCCATAGAATACAAAAACAAGACCCGCAAGCGACAAAGGTACACATTTCCGGCAAAATATAAATGATGCCAAAGAAACATTTTTGTTTTTCCTGTTTTCCCCACTACAAATCCATTTTTCAGAACTAGCGCTTCTCAGGCTTAGAGGCAACACACATTCACCAGAGATACAAGCATGAATCTTCACAAAACTTTTGCCGAGACCCTGTACCGCACTAAAATCATCGCCATTTTACGCGGCGCGAAACCAGCTGAGATTCTGGATTTGTGTAAACTCTTTGAGGAAGAGGGCCTAAGGCTGATTGAAATCACACTGAACTCGCCCGAGGCCCTGCGCAGCATAAAGCTGGCTGCCAGCTATGCCGGAGACGGTCCACTGCTTATCGGAGCCGGAACGGTGCGCAGTGTCGCAGAGGTCGAAGACGTGGCTGCGGCCGGCGGAAAATATATCATATCGCCGCACCTCTCACCAGCCATCATCAAAGCCAGCAAAGAAAAAGGGCTGGTCAGCATACCTGGGGTTTTCACGCCCAGCGAGGCCTGCATGGCCGAGGACTGCGGTGCAGACTACCTAAAGTTGTTCCCGGTCTCCCAGCTGGGAGCCTCATATTGCCGCGACCTGAAGGCAGTACTCAAAAAACCCATGATCGCCGTAGGTGGAGTGGCATTAAACAACTTGAAAGAGCTGCTGCATGAGTGCGATGGACTGGGGCTGGGAAGCACATTGTATAAATGCGGAAAATCACTGCAGCAAATCAGACTGGATCTGCAAGCCATACAGGCAGAGATCAAAAAAATGGATGCCTAAAGCTCCAGCAAAATGGACAAAACTGCCCGTCTAAAGAATACACCTGAGCCGCAACAGGCTCATTGAGCAGGAAAACACATTTTCAAGCAGCCAAAATGGACCAAGGCGGAATTGCCTGAGGCAAGAAGTTCAAAACCAGGAGACAAAATGGAAAAAAACAATGATGCGGCGAAGACTCCAAAAGAAAGCGGAAGCCTCTCTCTACACCATGCCCTAAGCCTTTTTCCTGAAAAAAAGCAGCAGCACAAGCTGCCGGCCCTGGACTTTCTGGGCATCCCGGGCATAGAATACTTGGGCAAGCAAAGGCTGGCCGCTGTCTTCTATGGCGGCGGAGATGGCGAAAAACCGGGCAACTATATCTTATGGCGAGAAAGCAATGACGGCGGACAGAGCTGGTCTGAGGCCATACCTGCGGCAATACCGCTGGACCCAGATGGGCAAAGACTCTTCGACCCTTGTCTCTGGATGGCTCCGGACCAGAGGCTCTGGCTGTTTTTCGCCTCAGCCTACGGCCTGGTTGAGAACTGTGCTGTGATGGCAGCTAGTGCAGCGCCGCCCTATAAAAGCTGGCATCTGCACAAAAACATAGCGCCAGGGGTCATGATGAACAAGCCCATAGTGCTGGCTGACGGCAGCTGGGCCTTGCCGGTGAGTCGCTGGGCTAGCATGAGCCTGCAAGAAAATCTGCCCGTAGGCTCGTCGATTTTTATCTCCAAAGACAATGGCGAGAGCTTTGAATACCGAGGCACAGCGGAAACTCCACCATGCAGCTGTAATGAAAACCAGCTGCTGCAAAAAAATGACAAGAGCTTGTGGATGCTAAGCCGAAACCAGCCACAGCTGGCTGAAAATTTCTCCTTCGACCTAGGCAGCAGCTGGACTGAACCGGCCTACTCTGCCCTGCATGGTGTAGATGCGCGCTTCGCCCTGCGCAGACTGGCCTCCGGCAGAGTCCTGCTGGTAAATCACGGCCCGGTACCGGAGGGAGAAGCCAGGCGGGCAAATATGACTTGCGCTTTGTCCGAGGATGATGCGCAGACCTGGAAATGGAGCTTGCTCATAGACCCAAGAGCCGAAATCTCATATCCGGATTTCTGCCAGGATGAAGAAGGCTACATACACCTGATCTATGACCGAGACCGCTATGGGGATAAAAAGCTGGTGCTCTGCAAATTCAGCGAAGCTGACATTATGGCCGGCAAGCAACCTGAACTTCTGGAAATATGACTGGAGTGCTCTTAAACCCAGTCTAAAAAGACTTGGAACCATTAAAGAGACAGCCGACATTTTTCAGGACGTTTTGCCGCTGCCGTGAACAGCAGGATAGGATGATGGAGCGCGATTTTTCAACAATAATTAAGCACAGAAAAAATTAGGAGCCTGTTGACTATGCCTGAACTTGATTTTTTTGATTGCAACTGCCGTTTCGGCAGCGCCGCCGCCGGGGAGGCCGCTATCGCCACCCTGTCGGAACTGCTTGCCGAGATGGACTACTATGGGGTAAGACGCGCCCTGATTAGACACAATAACCTGGACAAGGGGGCCTTGAGCAGCAACGCCTTGTTGGCTGAGGCACTGACCCAGAAACATGAGGCGCGCCTGGTGGGAGCCTGCTGCATACTTCCGGCGCAGTGTGAGGAAATTCCCGAACCTGAGGAGTTCTTCGCCTGGATGCGGCAGTCCGGAATGAGAGCGCTCACCTTGTCGCCCTTCGAACACAGATACCTGCCCAACCGCTTGACTCTAGGCAAGATGCTCGATGCGGCCAGTGAACGGAAAGTGCCTGTGCTACTCAATGCATTTGCCGGAAAATGGCCCGAACTCTATGCCTTTTTGCAAGAATTCCCCAAGCTGACTTGTATCTATGTAGAGTCAGTAGGCAAATGGGGTAGTGACCGTAATATCCGACCACTGCTGGAAAACTACCAGAACTTCTATTTTGAAACCAGCGGCTACTGGGTGCCTGAAGGCATAGCCGATTTGGTGGAAAAATACGGCAACCGGCGCATACTATACGGCAGCGGATTGCCGCGCTATAACCAGGGTAGCTCAATGCTGCAGCTGCGACACTCCGGCATGGACGCAATCAGCATGGCCAAAGTGGCCGGCGAAAATTTGGAATACTTGCTGCAGGAGGCGGAAATATGAAAAACTCAATCTGGCAAAAAAAAGGCTCTCTAGCCGAGGCCTATTGGAATAAGGGCGCGGCGGGCTTTCCGGTCTATGATATGCACGGCCACATGGGCAGCCATTACGCCATCTATTTCAAGCGCTGCCAGGCGCCGGAAATGCTTGCCCATCTGAAAAGGGCCGGGGTGAAAATCCTGGCCTTCTCGCATCACGACGCACTCTGGGGCAGCCTGCGTAATCAGCAGGTGTATGAGATTTGCCGGCAATACCCAGAGACTCTGCGCTTTTATCTGGCCATCAATCCGCACTTCCCTGAACATATTAAGGAGGACCTGGCCAAGTTTGAAAGCTGGAGACCGCTAGCCATAGGTTTGAAGCTGCTTTCAGACTATCACCGCGTGCCGCTGAGCGACCCCAAATACCAATATGCCCTGGACTTCGCCAATGAAAGAGGACTGCCGGTGCTTTGCCACACCTGGGGAGGAAGCCAGTATAACGGCGGGCCAGTCATGCTGCAGGCAGCACAGAAATATAAACAGGCAAAATTCTTCATGGGACACAGTATCTTTGGAGACTGGGAGTATGCCCGCAGATGCGTGCAGGAAAGCCATGACAATGTCTGGCTGGAACTGACCGCCATACCCGGAGAACGCGGCATCATCGAAAAATTGGTCACCATGGTGGGCAGCCAAAGGCTGCTGTTTGGAACCGACCTGCCCTGGTTTGACGAGTTTCAGGCCATAGGCGGAGTGCTGGCCGCAAAAATCAGCGAAGAAGACATGAAAAATATCCTCTGGCGCAATGCCGAAGCCATTTTGCGGGAAAGCGGTGCATTGAACGCATAAAAGTTTACGCACTAAAGCACAGAGGGGGAGGACACTAAGGCACACGAAGAGACACTGAGGCACACGAAGAGACACTGAGGCACACGAAGAGACACTGAGGCACACGAAGAGACACTGAGGCACACGAAGGGCCAGCAAGTTTTTAAAGACCGGGCTTATTTATTCTCCTGATAAAACTCGATTAGCCGGTTAAGATTTACCTTGGCGTAAGGCATGTCGCAGGCCGGCTTGCCTATGCCGGCGTCAGCGAACCAGAGTTCGAGGCTGGCTGGCTTGAAGACGGCGTTGTGCAGATTGGACTTCATGGCCACCGGGCGTTTGATGATTTCAATCATTAGCTCAGGCGTGATCTTGCCATAGTGTTGATGCAGGCGTTCGGAGAGTTTCTTGGCGCGTTCGCCGGCGGAAAACATGACCGTGTCTTCCGGGACTTTGGGCAGGCGCGCGTCTTGCTGTCCGGCCTCCAGCACCTCGAGGACCTCGGGGGTGGCATACACTCCGGCCATATCTCCGCTTTTATCGCTAAGCACATAGTAGTATTCGCAGCTGCGCGGGGTTTCGCGGAAAATCTGCAGGGCCTCTCTGACGGTTTCTGCTCTTTCCATGATATCTCGCATCAGGAAGCTCATAGGCATTCCGTCCCAGTCGCCTTCGCCTTTGCCGCCCATTTCGCCTATTGCCAGGCCTTTGTCATTCATGGCGGTGACCGTGCCCATAAAGCCGGCGTAGCCCACCGACACCCAGTTATTGTAGTCCTCGGGCATGTATACTTGTAGCGCGGTATATTTTTGCAGATTGATATCGGCCATGTAGTCCAGCACCCTGGCGTGTATAATCTCGCCGTTCAGACTGGCCTTGCCGCGCAGCGCCACGCCGCTGCAATGGAAAAGCTCAGGGAAGAAATTGAGACAAAGCGCATCGCGTTCGCCAATGCCGGCGGCTTTGCCCATGCTCAGGCATTCGTCGATAAAGCGCTGCGGCGTATGCGGCTGCGAGCGACGCAATATCTCCTCGATTTTATCATAAAACCACTCTCCCTTGCCAAAGCAATAGGCTGCCGCCACCAGTGACATGGTGCGCGGAGAGACCTGCTGCACCTGCCGGGACAAAAGAGCGCCGTGTGCGGCCCCCATCTGCTCAGGGCTGCCGGCCATGAACAAGACCTGCTTGCCCTGCGTTCTTGCCAATAAGCCGTATTCATGGCGCTGTACTACTTGCAGATTTTGGCTCTGCAAAGCGGCGCCCAGAGTCAGAGTCAGCAGAAAAACCAGATGCGCAATTATTCTCATGTTATATCTCCATATGCCTTAGTGTGCAAATTCCTGCCGGGGCAGCTTTCGGGGGGGGGCGGTTTAGCGCAGAAGTGGGTATGCGCAGCCTCAGTACTCTATGGTTTCCAGCAGTCTTTCAAAGACTGCGGCTATCATGCGCAGCATATCTTCCTGGCGCACTTCTTGAGCCTGCGACCCGGCGGGCGGCTCGAAAAGCCCCGCGCTAGTGGTTTCGCGCAGGCGCCAGTCCTTGAATTTGCACGAGAGTTGAGCCTCCTTGCTATTGAATACGGCACTGTCGGGTTTGCCGTCTTTGTCAAACATCAGATACAGCAGCCCCTTGAATTTATTGTATTTGATATCGATATTGATTCTGACGCCGCCCTGGTCTCCGGCGCTGACGCGGAAAGTGCCGAAGGATTTGAGCATTTCCGGGGCCAGTCCGGCGCTGGCCAGCACGCCCTGAGCCAGTTGGAACTTCATCATCTGCTCGGCACTGATATAGTCGCCCGCGCGTCGCCCAGGCTGGCTATCTAGGCTGCCCACATACAGGGACTGTTTTGCGCCCAGCATCCAGGGCTGCTCGCCCTGCCCTATCCAGCCTTGGCCCAGCTTGGGCACATCAATAAAGAGCTTGTATTTCCCCGCTGCGCCGTTAGCGTAGCTCAGCTGGCTTTGATAACTTTGTCCTTTGTAGGAGAAAGCCAGGTCCATACTCAAATGCTGCGCCTGTTCGCCTATGGCGCTGTCGGACAAAAACAGGTGCAGGTCGCGGAAAAAATTCCCCAGCAGGCGTATGCCCCGGGTTTCCAGGTCGACTGCTGCCTCTCCGGCTTTAGGCTGCCAGCTTAGAGCCGGGTTTTGGCTAAAAAAGTCGATAAGCTCGGCGAAGGCGAAGGCCGACTGCGAGGCCACGGTATAATGTCCTACTCCCGGCAGCCAAATGATCTCACAGCCTACCGCCTCGGCCAGCTCGCTGGAGCAAGACGGGGGGATAACCTCGTCCTCGGCGGCACAGATCATCTTCAGTTTGCCCTGGGTGCTCAGGCGGCGCAATGCCTCGGCCTGGGTCAGAGGGTCGATCTTACGCAGCTCGGCCAAGGTTTCCTGCCGCTGCTCGGGGTTTAGCCTGGCCAGAAAATCTCTGAATGCCTTGGTCTCGCGCGCCGGGTGCGCAAAGATTTTCTCCAGATTCCCGCCGCCCAGAAGTAAGAAGGCTCTTTCGATGCGCGGCTCGTATCCGCAAACGGTGGCCGACATGATGGCTCCCAGGCTGCCGCCGGCCACACCGATGCGTGCCGGGTCGATATCTGAGCGCGAGCAGAGCAGATCCACTGCCCGGCGATTATCCAGTATACCTTGCTGCAAGGATTCAATGAACTTATCGGCATTTTCCAATGCCTGTGTTCTGGCTTTACCGCCGCCTCTCTCGCCATAGTATGGCAGCATGATGAACATGGCGGCCAGGCCCTGGTTTGCCAGGCTGGTGCACATCATGCGCTCCAGATCAAAATTACCATGCAGTATATGGTTCACCAGCACTGCCGGGCAACGATAGTTTTCCGGGATATTCCTGGGCAGAAAGAACTCGCCATAGACAGTGTTATTGCTTTCCAGCTTGCTCTTCAGCGGCGAAGGAAAGCTGATCTTGTACACAGTGTGCAATTCACGCTGTTCCAGCTCATCAAGCCTATACTCGAAAGACTCCTGGTCAAAACCGGCGGAGACGCTGAAAACCCCCGAAGACGCATGCAAGCGACACAAAAATACAGAGGCCAACAAACAAAACATCCAGCAACTGCTTTTTAAACTCATGCCTGGCTCCACAAAAATAATTGACTGCAAGGAAATAACGGCAAAACTTACTATAGCCCAAATATAAAAAAAAGACAAACGGGAAAAATTCTTAACAAATCGCAGGACCGCATAAAACGGCTTAAACATGACTTGCTGTCCCCGCCCCGATTGACTTTTTGCCCAAAGCCTGCCAAAACCAGATCGGGGAAAAAAACAGAAAATATGCCGCTTTCTTTTTTTGGCGCTTGACTTTCTTGATTATCATCGTAAGTTAAGCTATTGCCTGGAATTTTTTGGCATAAATTGGACTATTTTGGATTCAAGCCCGAGGTCACATTTTGCATTTTGGCGGCACAGAACAATGCAGATTGGATGCCAACGGGCGCCTGAAGCTGTCCCCGAAGGCCATAGCCTGCTTCAAGGCCTTCGGCGGGTTGGAGCTGGTGCTGCATTACTGGCCGGAGGGCTGCCTGGCCTTGCTACCCAAAAGCACTTGGGAGCGTATGTACTACGAGCAGGGCTACGCTAGCAGCAGCAATCTGGACAGTGTTGCCGGGCGGCAACGGCAGCGGCTTTTCACGCGCTTCACCCACAGCACTGAAATCAGCGCCCAGGGCAGAGTCAGCATCCCTTCGGCTTTAAGAGAGCGTGCCGCGCTACAATGCGGCGAACTGGTGCTGCTGGCCGGCTACGGCGAAAGCCTCGAAGTCTGGCAACCGCAGCGTTTCGAGCTGCTGAATGCCGAACTGGACCGCCTGGAGGCCATGCAGCTGGAAGCGAAGCAGGAAAGCCAAGACCTGCCTTAGTGTGTCTTAGTGTGTCTTAGTGTGCAAAATCCTGGCAAACTCTTTTTGGCGGCGGTCTAGTCTCAAGCCCCATACATATATTCATCAAGCGGAGCATGGGAGAACATGGCATATTTTTACAGTGAAAAAGGCCTGCGGTTTTTCATCCTCCTGCTGGCTTTTTTGTTCTGCTGGCTTTTTGCCGGCATGAGTCGCGCCGCCTTGGCTTGCAAGGCCCGCCTCCCTGAGGATGCCGGCAGCCTGGCTTGCAAGCTGTACGCAGGGCAGAGTCATGAGTTGAGCGCTGAAAACGCAATGCTTTTGCTCGAGGCGGCAAATATAAAAGGCAGATAATAATATGCGGCAGGACTCTGAGAACAGCAGGCTCCTTCAGAGTTCAATACAGACACGCATAGGGCAGCTTTTGCTCGTCATGACACTGCTTAGTGCCATCCTGGTCGCCAAGGCGGCTTTTCTAGCCTGGCAGGGTTCAAAAAGCCGGGCACAAACAAGACACGAGGAGCTTTGCATCCCAGGGCTACGCGGCAGTATCTACAGTCACGAGGGCGAGCTGCTGGCCTGGTCCGAACGACGCCTGAGTCTCTGTTGGCGCCTGCCGGACAAGCTGGACGAGGCGCAGGCTCAAGCCCAGCAAATTGCCGCGCTTAACCTGCCCTTGCCACTCGAAACAGCACGCTTGTCAGAGCAGCTCGGCAAAGTATTAGTGCTCGATGAAGACTTTCCCCTAAGCGCAATGCAAAAAGCCCTGCCCCAGCTGGAAAACGGAGCGCTTTTTGTTAAAATGCGCCTGCAGCGTTGCTACAGCGAAATCGGCAGCTGGCGGAACAGGCTGGGGAAGGTGGAAATCGATGAACACAGCGGCCTGGAACTGGGAGTCTCCGGGCTGGAGCTGCAATATGAACCGCGCCTGCGAGCCAGCCTAATGCGCTATGCCATAAGCCGGAAAGGCGGCGCACTAAGCCGCCTCTTTGACCGCATGCTCTCAAACTCCGGCAATGGCGGCGATGTCGTCTTGCCCCGCAAAAGCGGCGCAGCCGAGTAACAGCCAGGTTTTTGGACAGCAAGTCACAGCAGGTTTTTAAGTATATGCAATGCGTATTAGGTTTACCAGGCTAAAGTTATTTTTTCTCCTTTTTGCCTTTCTGGGCTGTCTGGGCATTTTAGTCAGCAGCCGCGCCAGCGAGAGCGAATACTATTATTTCATGCGCCAGTCGCTGTGGTTTCTGCTGTCGGTGCCGGCACTCTTCGCGGTCTCGCGGCTCGAATTAAAACTGGACACGCGGCAGGCGCTGTTACTCTTCACTGCGTCGCTATGCCTATTGCTAGCGGTGCTGCTCTTCGGCGTGCGCATCAACTCGATGCGCGGCTGGTTCCATTTCCGCGGCCTTGGCTTTCAGCCCGCCGAGCTTTTGAAGCCGGTCTTTTTAGTCAGCCTGGCCAGGCTGATGAGCAGTGAAGACTATGCCCCGGAAAGCAAATACGGCTTTTTCATATTGCTCTCGCTGCTGGCCGCCTGGCTGACTCTGCTGTTCTTGCAGCCTGACGCCGGCACCGCCATTATTTATACGCTGACCTTTTTCAGCATGCTGTGGACCGCGGGTCTGAGCTACGCGCAGCTGGCCTTTGGCCTGCTGAGCTGTGTTTTTGCCGCCCCGCTGGCCCTGTGGCGTTATCCATATATGCTGAAAAGGCTCGAGGCATTTTTCAGAACCAATCCGGAAAGCGTCCACACGCTGGGCTGGCACGCTTCGGTTATGAGCAAGTCTTTGCAAAACGGCGGCTGGTTCGGCAAGCTGTTTAGCGAGGACCCGTATATGCTCAAGGTGCCTTACCGCAACAACGACTCGATCTTTGCCGTGCTTAGCGAGCAGCTCGGCTTCGTGGGAATGCTGCCCATCATACTGCTAAGCTACTGTTGGCTGGCTTATTGCTGCATGAAGGCAAGCAGATGCCAGCGCCGACAGGAGCAAGTGCTCTACGTTGGCTGCGGCGTTATGCTTAGCGCACAGGCATTTTTGCATCTGGCCGTGAACCTGGGACTCTTTCCAACCACCGGCATAACCTTCCCCCTCATCAGCTACGGAGGCAGCTCCCTCATGGCAAGCATGCTCATCGCCGCAATTGTCGACAGCATGAATATGCAAAGAGCAGACAGAAAAACAGGGGCAGGCAGCACATACCACAACATTAGTGTGACTTAGTGTGCCTTTGTGTGTCTTCGTGTCCAAGTTTCTACCAGACCAGCTTTTGGGCTGAGCTTGTTTCATGCTCGATTTCGCTTGTCCCTTACTACTCAGAGGAGTTTTTATGCAAAAAGTCATTGCCCTGGATATAGGCGGGGTCTGCATACAACTGCGACACAAGCAGTTTTTGTCAGAGCTGGGCTTGGCCAGCCTGCCTGAAGAGGTCCTTAGGCTCAACCAGGACTTCGAGTGTGGACACCTGCAGCCGGAACAATGGCTGCAGCAAAACCGCAGGCTGCTGCCGCAGATAAGCGGCATTTCCGACCAGAGTTTCTGGACCCTGTTCCGCTCCATCATAGGCCCGGAACAGCCCGGCATGGCCAGCCTCTGCCGCGCATGGAGTCAAGACGGCTATACCCTGGTCTTCTTCTCCAATACTTCCAGCGTGCACGCCGATGAGATCCAACGCAAAATCAGCTTCGCCAAGCTGATCTCCGACGCAGTCTATAGCTATGAGTGCAAAGCCATGAAGCCGAATCCGAAAATCTACCAGGACTTCGAAGACAAATTCGGCAGGCCGGTTTTATATCTGGACGATTTGCCCGCAAATGTGGAGCAGGGTCTGAAAATGGGTTGGAATGCCAAGCTCTTCGAGGGCGCGGAAAAACTGCAAGGCTGTCGCCCCTAACAGACCACGCCCAAAAATCAAATCGGACACTAAGAGGAAAGAGGAAAGAGGAAAGTGAAAAGCTGAAAACCTATTGCTGATTATATTATGCTGGTGTCCGAATATGATTAGCCTTTGGAGTATTATGGCGCAGCAAGCCAAACAAATCGACATGAGTTTTGCCGGCGACGAGCGCCTGGGCAGTGCCATGATGAAGGGGCGCTTCGGCTACTTCCTCGAGTGTGACAGCCCGCGCAGCAGCCAGTCCTTCAATGCCTCGATGGCACTTTTCAAAGAGCTGGGACTGGCCTTCCGCCAACAAGAGCAATTACAGGGCTGGCTGCTTAGCGACCGCGCTCTCTCAGAACAATGCCACGACCCGGCGCCGCTGGCCGAAACCCTGGCAAAGGCCTCCGACAAGCCGGTGATCATGGCGGTTTCAGGACGCGGCAGCGACCTGGAACGCTGCAAAAGCAGCCTGGCCGAAGGCAAAGCCACAGGCAGACGCGATTTCCTGGCGCTCAGCGGCGATCTCTCCGACCTGGAGGACGAGAGTGGCAACAAGCCCTACACTGACAGTGTTGATATCTTGCGCAGCGCCCGTAGCCAGGGCAAGGACCTGCGCCTGGGCGCAGTGGTAAACCCTTTCAAATACAGGCCAGAGGACCAAAGCCTGCAATACGCCAAAATGCTGCGCAAAATTCATGGCGGCGCACAATTCCTGGTGGCGCAAGCCGGCTGGGACATGAAAAAAGCACAGGAGCTGCAATGGTTTTTGCAGAAGATGAATCTGCCCATCGCAGTCATCGCCAGGGTATGCGTGTTTAGCCAGGAGGAGGCCAAGGCCCTGGCTGAAGGCTATAAAACCGGCATACACCTGCCCATACCTCTGGCCTGCCTGATACAACAAGACGCCGAAAAAAGCCGCGAGGAATTTATCGAAATGCAGCTGCTGCGCGCCGCCTGGCAAATCCTGGGCTATAAAAAACTGGGCTACGCCGCCGTGCTGCTCTCAGGCCTGCACAAGCCGAAAAACTGGGAAAAACTGCTGCACTACGTCGAAGAACTCGAAAAACTGCATCCCGACTATAACACCTGGCTGCAGCTCTGGAGTAAACAGTACGGCGAATTAAACTTCGTGCCGGGGCAAGACCCGCATTTCCTCTATCATGGCCTGCTGCAAAAAAACAAGCGTGATTTTGATCCCGAAGAAGACCCGGTGCAGGGCAGCGCACTGCCCAAACCCGCCTGGCAGGACCGCTGGCGCTATTGGCTGGGACAAAAGCTGGACGACCCGCGCAAAAACGCCAAAGCCTGGGACCTGCTGCGCCGGCTCTGCCGACTGCCAAAGGAAAGGCTGCAGGAGCTGAGGCCCTGTTTTTACCTGAATAATCAGCCCTGCCCGAAAAAACTGCGCTGGGGAGCCTGCGGCAACGCCGGCCCAGACGGACTCTGCGAAAACCGGCGGCAGCCCTGTTTCTTCCATCGCGTCCTGCATCTGGCCGCGCATACCAACAACTACCAGGACCTGGAAAGCGCCGCCGATTGAACCCGCACATTTGCCACAGCGCAGATATGGGGGAGAACATGAAGTCACACCAAGGTTTGATTAGCACAAAACCAGCCGCCGTAAGAGCGCTCCATGACAATGCACGAATTAAGCGAAGACCAGTTTTTTGCCCAGCTTTTCGCCAGGCTTACGGTACAGGACCGCAGCCTGGTGATAGGCCCGGGAGACGACTGCGCCGCGCTGCGCTGGCATGACGACTACCTCATGCTGCTGGCCGTTGACCAAGTCATAGGAGAACGGCACTACATCAGCAAAGGCCCGGAAGCCAGCGCGCCGCAACTGGCTGGCCGCAAACTGCTGGCGCGCAACCTCAGCGATATTGCCGCCATGGGCGGACAGCCCAGGCTCTGCCTGCTGAGCATGGCCTTCCCCCCACAGCGCGACCAGACCTGGCTGAAGGCATTCTACGAAGGCCTTGTACAATGCGCCGAACAATACCAGGTGGCCATGATAGGCGGCGACCTGGCCAAGTCGCCAAATGACGAGGTCGCCAGCCTAACCATAATCGGCGAAGTGCGCGAAAACCTGGTGCTCAGACGCAGCGGTGCACAACCCGGCGACTACCTCTGCATGACCGGACTGTGCGGAGACTCCTTCCAAAGCCAACACCACCTCAACTTCCTGCCGCGCTGCCAGGAGGGTATGTGGCTGGCCAACAACAAGTTTGCCAAGGCCATGATCGATATCAGCGACGGCCTGCTGCTCGACGCCAGCCGACTCTGCCGGGCCTCGCACTGCGGACTGGAGCTGCATATGCAAAACCTGCCCCTGCGCAACCCGCAGCGCAGCCTGCAAAAATCGGTCAGCGACGGAGAGGACTTCGAGCTGCTCTTTGCAGTGGCCCGCGAAAAACTGCCCGCCTTGCAAGAACAATGGCGCTTTGCCCACACGCCGCTCAGCGTCATCGGAAGCTTCACTGCTGACCCCGCCATCAAGGACCAGGACGGCAAGCCGCTGCCCATCGAGGGCTGGGACCATCTCCGAGACTGAGCCTGCAAGTACTCATTCATCATCTTAGCCATATATCTTTTATGCAATTTCTTAGCAGTGACAGTGAAGCCAGCCTGGCCCTGGGGCGCAAGCTGGCCGCCCTGCTCGAACCGGGCATGGTTGTGGCTCTGCACGGCGAGCTGGGCGCCGGCAAAACCCTATTTTGCCGCGGCATCGCCCAGGGCCTGGGATATACTGGCGCCGTCACCAGCCCAACTTTCACCGTGGCCCAGGAATACCCCCTGCAAAAAGGACGCTATCTATACCACCTGGACCTCTACCGCATACAGGACGAAGAGGCGGCGCTGGCTTTCGGCATAGACGAATTCCTCTTCGCCGACTATGCCCTCTGCCTCATCGAATGGCCCGAAAGAATCACGGCACTGCTGCAAAACCAGCAGGCACTGCTAACAATCAATCTGTATCACCACAGCGAAGAAGAACGACGCATCGAGCTGCCAGACCAGCTCGGTGAGCGCCTCATCGGGCTGGGACTGCCCGCAAATATCGAAATTGTCAAAGACTAACGAAACGGAAAGCGCGCTAAACACTGAAAATTTGCTCTGGCTTAGTGTGTCTTCGTGTGCCTTAGTGTGACTTAGTGTCCAAATTGCTAATTAAATAAAGACCTGACATGATTTTTGCCGCACTGGACTGTTCTTTTGGCTGCTCGCTTGCTGTCAAAAACAGAGAGCATATTTTGTTTGCCGAACACCTGGCTCTGCTTGGCCGTGAAAGCGACCGGCAGATGGCGCCTTGGCTACAGCAGAGCTTTGCCGCGCTGGGTCTGGACATCAGGCAGGTCGCCGGCTGGAGCCTGGGGCTAGGGCCGGGCAGCTTTGCCGGGCTGCGCTGCGGTATCGCCCTGGTAAAGGGAGTCTGTCTTGCCAGCCAGGCTAGGATACGCGGCCTGCCTAGCAGTTACGCCCTGGCCGCCGCCTGCAGCGAGCTGCCCCCAGGCACTAAACTCGGCGTGCTGCATGACGCGCGCCAAGGACAACTCATATTGAGTACTTACCTGCTCGAGGCCGGAATGCCGCCAAAGCAGCTGTCCGAACCTTGCCCATTATTCCCCGAAGAGCTGCTGCTGCCGGAAAACCGCTGCCAGGCCTGGACCGCATTGGCAAAACAAACACTGCCCAGCCTGCCGGAGGAAATCGAGGCCGGCTTGCAAAGACAGCCCCATGTACCGGCCCTGCCGCTGCTGCAGGCTGCGCAAGAGCAGTTTCCCTGGCCGACTAGCCAAACAGAGCTAGCCCAGGCCTGCGAGCCGCTATATGTGCGCCAGGCGGTCTTCGTCAAACCAGCCGAACTTAGACCGAGTCCAAAAAGCCATTGAACCACTAAAACACACGAAGGGGGGAGGACACGAAGACACACTAAGGTAGACCCCATCCAAAAAGCCATTGAACCACAAAGGCACACGAAGGGGGAGGACACTAAGGGACACGAAGAGACACAAAAGCACACGAAGGGCTTATGCGGCGCCTGCGGCGCCGCATAAGCCGCTTGCCCGTTTTGGTTTGTTGGGAAAAGGGAACCGGACAAAGCAGAAAAACTCGATGAAATTGT
>FZPS01000065.1_pt346 | contig 18456 bp, 16 predicted proteins | sample 1817821 | NCBI WGS metagenome assembly FZPS01 (sample SAMEA104158645, study PRJEB21678) | metagenome | place: Germany | collected 2015-04-21
AGACCGACGTTTGCACACCGTTGCCGAGCATGAACTGGATGCGACCGTTATGTCGGACCGGTTCGACTACATAGCGCTCGGCCACTTCCACGACCAGGTGCAGGTCGCCGATAACGCCTGGTACAGTGGGTCGCTTGAGTACTGCAACTACGGGGAGATCGGGGATACCAAGGGCGGTCTTGCAGTGGATCTCTCGACCGGGGCGGTCGAGGGGATCGACCTCCCGCATACCCCCATGATCGACCTCGGGAGGATCAACTGCGACGGGCTTTCTGCCCGGGAGGTTGTGAGTGAAATCCTCACGACAGTCGATGATGCCGGAAGGACGACCTTCCAGGCGATCTGTCAGGTCACACTCGATGGCATACGGCGCGAGACCCAGAGGGCGCTCGACCAGAAAGCACTCCTCAATGCCCGGAGCCAGATGCTTGACCTCAAACTCCGGGTGATAACAGTCGATGACACCACCCAGATACTCCGGGAGGATACTCTCGCTGGCCTGGATTATATCGCTGAGTTTGAGCGTTTCGTGGAGCGAGAACACCTCGCTCCGGGTGACGAAGAATACGTGAAGAAGACCGGAACCCGGATCCTCCGGTCGGTGATCGAGCGTCACAGGGAGGGAGAGAATGCTTCTGAATAAACTCTTGATGCGCAACTTCAAGCGATTCCGGGACCAGGAGATCGTCTTTCAGGACGGCATCACCGGGATCGTCGGGAACAACGGGACCGGGAAGAGTAGCATCGTCTCCGCAATCCTCTTCGCCCTCTACGGGCTCCAGGGGACAGGGGTTGACGGGAACTACATCGTCAGCTCGTTTGCCGGACCACAGGATATCTGCGAGGTCCGCCTGGAGTTCATCGCCGGTGGCAACGAGTACACCATCGTCCGGAGATTCAAGCGCCGCCCATCCTCCACCCTCCATGAGGCAAACCTTTACCTGAACCAGAAGCTCCTCGCAAGCAGTGTCCAGAAGGTGGCCCAGGAAGTGCAGCGGATCGTCGGTATGGGACCGGACGACTTCCGAAACACCATATACGCCGGGCAGAAGGAACTCCTCACCCTGATCGAGAGCAGGGCTGGATCCCGGAAAGACTGGTTCATGCAGGTACTTGGCATCGATTACCTCAAGAAAGACAGCATGGAGGCGCTGAAAGAGATCATCGATGCCAGGGAGGGGAGTTACCAGGAGATCTCAGGGAGGCTCCAGGAGCTGGACGCGGATGCGGTTCGCGCTCGCATCCGGGAGCTCCACGCTTCACTCGCCAGTGCAGAGGAAGAGGCGGTGAGGAGCGCGACTGCGGAGAAGAACGCTGAGGAGATGCGTGAACAGGCCAGAAAGGAACGCGATCGCCTGCTCATTGTGCGTGACCGCTACCTGCACCTCGCAAAGGAGGGGGAGGTGCTGACCGCCGAGGTCGCGCGACTCAGCACCGAGTGCCGGGAGGGGGAGGCAGAGATCATAGGGCGTATGAGACTCCAGGACGACCTCGAAGCCCTCGCCCCCATCGCCGGCAGCTATGAGGTTCTGAAGGCAGAGGTCGCCGCGATGACCGATGCGAAGAGTCGGGACGAGCATCTGGCGTTTGCCGCTGCAACCGCGCGGGAGCAGGTGCAGGAGCACGATAAGCGCCGCGCGAAAGTCGTGGCGGAACTCAGCGCACTTGCGCACGACGAGGAGGCGATCGCCGGGCTTGCCCGGGATATCGAGGAGTGGCAGGCGCTCCGCGATCGCATCACCGCGCTGAAAGGCCTCCAGTCAGAGTACGACGCCCTCCGCGATGATCTGGCCCGCATGGACGAGCGGTTCGTCCAGACAGAGCGGCGTGTCAGGGAGAACCGGGCCGATATCGAGAGGATCGAGGAGAAGGCCCGACATCTTGAGGAACTGGAGGCAGAGATCGGTGAGTACGACGCCCTCCGCACCCACGAGGAGGTTCTCGTCAAGGTGGCCGGGTATACCCGGGAGGAGGAGCGGTGCCTGCGGGAGGCCCGCGCCGCATCGGAAGAGATGAACCGGCTCCAGGAGACCATCGCCGGGCTCGCCCGAGAGATCGCAGGGATGGGCGTCATTGAGGAAGCGATCGAGGCGGCCGGAAAGAGGAAGGATGACCTGACATCGCAGATCAGCGCCTGCACCGCGCGCCAGCAGGCGGTCAGCGAGGAGCTCCAGGAATTGACCGAACACCGGGCCGGGATCCTTGAGGCGGGTCCGGAGGGATCCTGCCCGATGTGTCACCAGGATCTCGGGGAGCACTACGAAGACCTCCTGAGTGACCTTACGGCGGGGATCGCATCGATGCAGGAGACGCTCACAGGCCTTGAGGCTGAGCATACGCAGGCGATCACCACGCAGCAGGAGGTTATCGCCGGGTTGCAGGATCTCATGCAGCAGCGCACCACCCTCCAGCAAACGAAGGAGCAGCAAGCACTCCATACCTCCCGGTATGAGCAGGCTGCTGAGGCCTTGCAACGATGGGAGAGAGAGGCCGGGGAGCACCGCGCCACGATAGAGGCGCTCGGCCTTGAGGGGTATGATCCGGCGGTGCATGATGCACTCCGGAGACGAATCCGCGACCTTGAGGAGAAGCGGGCGAGGGCTGACACCCTCAGGGGTGAGTGCAGTCGCCTCCCGGATCTCAGGGAGGAGCGGCAGAACCTCATAACCGAGGTTGAGGATCACCTCACCCGAAAGGAGGAGGCGGAGAGGAACCTCGCCCGACTCGGGTTTGACCCTCAGGTTCTCAGGCACCTGGAAGCCGATGCACAGGCACTCGAAGCATCCTGCCGCGCGTACACAGAGGCACAGGCCCGCCTCGCCCGGCGGCCGGCGCTTGAGGAGGAGGAGAAAGAACTCCTGAAACGACTGGAAGGGCTCCGGGTGAGACTGCAGGAGATCGAGAATGAGCAGAGAGAACTCGCGTTTGACCCGGACCGGCATTTACACCTCACGGAAGAGTGCAGTCGCGCCGAAGAAGCACACAAAAAGATGCTCGAGCTCCGCGTCCGCCTCGAAGAAGTTCCGAGGATGCGAAAGGCGCTTGAGACAAAACAGGAACTCCTCACCGGCCGGGAGGCGGAGCTCCGCACCGCGAAGGCGGCTATAGCCGACCTTGACTTTGATGAGCGGGCGATAGCGGCAGTGGAGGAGAGTCTCGCTGGCATCGAGCAGACTCTCACGGGGGCGCGGGAGAAGAGGTACGCGATCGCGGCCACGATAACCGGTCTGAAGGCGGATATCAGCGAGGAGACCGCGCGCCTCTCCCGGGCCGACGACCTTTCCCGGGAACAGGAGACTCTCCACGAAGAGATCGGGCGCCTGAAGTTGACCCGCTCGCTCATCAAAGATTACACCGATTACCTTCTGCAGGTGGTCAGGGACAGGATCGAGGAGGAGGCAGGGAGGGTGCTTGCCGGGATCACCGATGGACGATACGGAACGGTGATGCTCGACGACGACTTCACCGTCCTCATCCATGACATGGGCGACGACTACCCGGCCGATCGTTTCAGCGGCGGAGAGCAGGATGATATCGCCATCGCTCTCAGGATCGCCCTCTCCCGGTTCCTCGCCGGTGTGAACGAGGTGCACGACTCAACGTTCCTGATATTCGATGAGATATTCGGGAGCCAGGACGAAGAGCGACGGAGTAACCTCCTCCGGGCACTCCGGACACAGGAAGCACACTTCCCCCAGATCCTTCTTATATCCCATATCACCGAGGTACAGGATGAGTTCTCGACGACGCTCCTGGTCGAGATGGAGGCTGACCGGGCGAGCACGGTCAGGGAGTTTGAGTGATGGATCAGGGATCTCTCTACCAGGACGCGATCCGGCGCGTTGCGGGAAGGATCCGGGAGTGCGCACCGGAGGATCTCGCTCTGAGGTTCTCTGCGTGTAGCGGGTTTGACGCAGAATCCTACCAGCCCTGCTCCTCCTCGTTTGATGGGGCGGTCTGCGCTGTGGATGGGAGCAACGCAATCATACTTGATGCCGGCAGTTTTGCCGTCGCCGCCGTCCGGGCATCGGTCAGCACATGTGCCGGGGGGGTGCGCATCTGCCACAGGACAACGCCGCTCAAGATCGTCACCGTCAACCCCGGGTCCGGAAACGAGGACTTCGATACACTCTTCCGCGACTGCTTCCACCACCACCCGAAGGCGCCCCTCGACCACGATGATCCGATCCAGAACTCCGCCGTCATACGGGATACCCTCGAGTACCGGGCGGCCATGGATATGGCCGGAGAACTCAACACCGGGGATATCCTCGTGCTCGACGGCACGCTCCAGGTCCGCCACGCAAGCCATGATGAGGTCATCGAGAGTCTCTTAAACCTCTGTAACCTCCGGGGTGTTCTCATAGCCGCGGTGACGAAGCGGACGTCGCTCACATGGGGCGGGGGGCACCCGATCGTTCCGGCGGCAGAGGGGCTTGCCCGCGACCTCGGCATCCCCGAACCCTGGTACCTCTGCGTCTCCGCCGCCGAAGGCCTGATCGATCGCGAGGAGACGCACCGCTGGAAGCAGCGGGGCGGGCAGTACGTCGCGCGACTGCATCCCCGGGCGCAGAGGGCGTTTAAGGTGGAGATCCCGAAATACTACACCCCTGATAGGGTGAAACGGGTCTTCTCCGCACTCGCCTCCTTCTCCGACGATGGCAGGGTCACGGGCTACCCCTATCCCCTCTTTGACGCCCACCTCACGACGAAGATCGGGGCCGATGCGGTCGAGCAGATCCGCCAGGATATCATCCGGGGCATGGATAGACTCGGCATGAACCTCGCCGATTACACCGGCATCTTTGGTGACTACCATGACGAATTTGATCGATATTGATAGAGGCGACGCCTCGAAGTACCGCCTGATCGGGGATCGGGTGCTCAGTTACCGGTTCGCCGTCCCTCATGACGCAGAGCTCTACCTCGGGGATGTGCTCAAGATCACCGATGCTGTCAAGCGGGTAACGTTCTTTGCGAAGGTGAGCGATCTCATCCACGGATGTAACTTCTCAGACCCGCGGTGGGACACCCGCCCGCACACCGAGCATTTCTACGGGATCGGGGAGGACGTCTTCATCCTCGTCGAGGCGATCCCGCTCGGGTTCGTGGGGGAGGATGGTCTCTTCCGGAAGCCAAGGACAATCCCTGCGAAGTTCTCGCGCGTGGAACAGCCGGAGGCTGGAGATTTTGCGTTCCTGCGGCAGGTGATGGGTGAGATCGAGATCGGCGTGATGAAGACCGGCCAGGGCGTCCTCAGGGACGTGAGGGTATCGCTCCATGCGACGGTGATGAGACAGCATATGGGTGTCTTTGCCACGACCGGCATGGGAAAGAGTAACTTCATGAAGGTCTTCTGTGCCTCCTGCATGCGAGCGCGGGAGTTCGGGCTCCTCATCGTGGATCCGCACGGTGAGTACGTGGCAGGAGGGCGGTCATCGAGCGGCGAGGCTACCCGGGGGCTCCTCCACTACCAGGCCGGCCGGGGCGGACTTTCGGTCTTTACCACGCAATCGGATAGTTTCAGGAGGAAATACATGCTCGATCAGCTCTACCTGGACTACGACGACTTCAGGGCGCCCGACCTCCTCCTGCTCTACGAGCACTCTCAGCCCCAGCGTGAGGCCGTGGAGATGCTTGAGGATATACCCGGATCCGCTGTGATCGAGTTCTTCCGGGATACCGACTTTACAACCTTCGATGTCGCGACGTACGCCGGCAGGTATCCTGAGGTCGCCAGGGAACTAAAGAATTTCACGGCGAGCACGCTCTCAGTGGTGCAGCGACGTATTCTTGGTATGCTCAACCGGAACAAAAAGTTCCTCCGCAAGAAGGGATCGTCGATCCCTGATATCATCAGGGCACTCCATGAGAATAAGGTCGTCCTTATCGATATACCGGGTATGAGCGAGCAGAGCGAACTCTTCGTCCTCTCGATCATAACCCGCATGATCATGAAGAATCACCAGGGGGAGGATGCCAGGAGCGCTGAAGAACAGAGACAGGTATTGATCGCGATCGAGGAGGCCCAGAGGGTGCTCGGGTCGGGTCTCGGGAGCACAAGGACGTTTCGAGAGGCTGCTATGGAGGGGAGGAAGTTTGGCGTGGGGCTCTGTGTCATCACCCAGCAGCCGAAGAATATCGATGCCCGGGTTCTTGCCCAGCTAAACACATTCGTCGTGATGGGACTCTCGGATCGTGGGGATCGTGATATCATAGCAAGCAGCGCAAAACAGGATCTCTCGCGCCTGGATACAGAGATACAGACACTCGAAGCGGGTGAAGCGGTCATAAGCACCCTCGGGATCCCGTTTCCCGTGAGCACCCGGATCCACCTCTTTGAGGAGTATATCCAGGATCTAAACAATCGACCGGCCATGAGGTCGATAGAAGAAGGGCTTGATACATCGTTCTAATTGAGAGATGGTGACAGGATTTTACATCCCGGATCAACCGTCTTCTCACTGAAAATCTTCTGGCGCCAGATGGCGTCAGGATCACTGTTTGTTCTCTACTTTCCGGATCGAGACGCAGTTGATAACCGCATCTCCGGTCATGATGTAGCGTTTGACGATGGTTCCGAGCACCTCAACCACGTCCCCTTTCTTCACATCTTCCGCCGGCGAGGTGAACATCTTGACCGATATCTCACCTGTCCGATCGGCGACGAGGTACTGTGGCCGGTTGAGGAACTGGAAGTAGACCCGCTCGACGACCCCTTTCACACGTACAGGCTGGCCGAGCTGATTTAAGTTGATCGCACGTATGCGCATGGTTCGCGCTACCGCTTCATACTCTGGCACCAGTGACGCATACTGCTTCTGGCTCATGTAGTTGAGCGCCCCTGGTATGATGATCAGCATAATGGCCGATGGGACCGCCCAGATCAGCGAGCGCACGTCTCCGGTGAGGTAGACGTACACACCGATCAGGACCATAAAAAAGAGGAAGACTGCCAGTGCAACTGGCGTCACCCTCACTCTAATATCTCCGATCTGCATCGTTTATCAGGTTTACTTCAGGGCGGCAATTTCCTTTTTGAACGCTACCCAGTAGATGACACCGACGAAGAACAGACCGCCGACTATATTTCCGAGAGTAACCGGAATCAGGTTAGCGGTCCACATGGCTACCCAGTTGACCGTGTCGACGGCCTGCGATGGGTCAATGCCTGTACAGAAGATACCCGTCGGGATAAAGTACATATTCGCAACACTGTGCTCAAACCCGGTGGCGACGAAAGCAAAGATCGGGAACCAGATACCGACGATCTTTCCTATCGCATCATCAGCGCATATACCGAGCAGGACAGCAAGGTTGACGAGCCAGTTACAGCCAATACCCTTCAGGAATACTGACCATAAGGCCATACCTCCTGCATAACTCGTCTTTACTTTTGCTATGGCTATTGCTCTCAATCCAAACGCGGTGAGTGTTGCGGTTCCGGCGGCATCGAAGGTAGCACACGGACCGTATGCCATGATATACGCAAAGACGATCGATCCAATCAGGTTACCTATGTACACCCAGACCCAGAGATTGAGCACATTGGCCCAGCTGACCTTGTGGACGAACGCCGCCATGGGGGCGAGCATCGCGTCACCGGTGAAGAGTTCTGCACCGGTCATAATCGTCATGATAAGACCCACAGGGAAGACAGCACCCAGCATGAACTGGGCCATACCGGCACTTGCAAAACCAGATCTCAGAGCGACATCGGTCGCCATGACACCTGTCGAACAGACTGTCGCAAGCGCACCGCCCATGGCGATGTAAGCTCCTGACATGAAACCACGCACAAGCATATTCCAGACAGGCAGTCCGACTTTATACTTTCCGGCATCACCCGCTTTTGCTACTATAGCAACTGGAGGATGGAACACCATTTTTCATACACCTCTCTAAACGTCCTACCTATACCTTCGAGTAATCTGATTGTATAGGTCCAATTAATGAGTAATTTGGGATTGCTATTAATATGTTTCGAATTGATCGTTCTGTGAAGAGAATATATCCTCATTTGGAGCGCTTATCTTTGCCATAAGTTAAATTCTGCTGTTAGACACGAGGAATCGATAAATGATGTTCTTGCCAGGGATTTTAAGACCACGCGGAATGATGGCGATTTTTTGGGAAAGATTGGAAGCGCAGGGTAGAGCAGGCGCGCAGATCCCTCTCTTCTCCGCCCATATCCCTTTTACGATGGCAGAGGCCGGAAAAACCCCCTGGAATACATGCGCGTCCAGGAACGATCCGTGAGGTAGATGTTATACGGCCGGAACACTATTATTTCCGGGAATCCTGCTCATTAATATCCTTTCTCCTGCACACTCACAGGTTCCGGGAGAGCCTCTCCGCCGGGAATTTACAGGCAGCGCGACACGATCGGTTATATGTTGCCGCAGGTCTGATACCCCCGGACCTGCCGGGGCAGGTCACCTCAAGACGAGAGGAGAGATCCGGACTGCGGGTGCAGGGCGCATGTTAGCAGGCCACATGGAGCGTGGGTTCGATGGACCCCGCGCTCCGATCTGCCATGGAGACCCAAACAACATTGAGGTCTGCCGGCGATATGTACAATTAATGGAGTCCCTTGACGACTGGTTCCCATACCGGGAATACCGGCCTCATCAGCGGAAGATGCTTGAGGTGGCCGCATCTGTCGCACGCGACGGCGGTATCGCCATGATCGATGCGCCGACCGGAAGCGGCAAATCGAGTGTGGTCTCCGCGCTCCTCGCAGAGAGTCGGGGGCGGAAAGTGCTCGTCGCCGTCCGCACCATAAGCCAGCTCTCCACGTTCATGCGCGAGCTCGAGCTCATCCGGAAGAAGCGTGGCGGCCTGAAGTTCGCCTACCTCATCGGCAAGTCCAGCATGTGCCCGCTCGGCGGTGAGGGTGACGTCTACCGGCGATGTGAAGGGGTCAAGGCCTTCTCGACGGCGCTTATGCGGGAGCGGGCGCAGAAGGGAGCGCTCATCCCGGTGAACGACCGTCACATCAAGCAGCAGATCCGGAAGATGGACCCGGACCACCCGCTCATCTGCCCCTACTTCATCCACGGCAAGTCGTTCGTGGAACCCGAGGATGGAGCGCTGAAGATGATCCCGTCAGCTGCCCTGCGCACCCGTGCCGAACGGGTGAGCACCGAACTGATCTGGCCTGATCAGCTCGCCGGGTTCTGCGGCAGCATCTGCCCCTACGATACGATGATGCACGCCGCCCGGGACGCTGACGTGATCCTCGTGAACTTCTACCACCTCTTCAACGATGCCATAAGGGAACAACTCTACCTCTCGCTCGGTATCGAGGGGAGCGATGCCCTGTTGCTCATCGATGAAGCGCATAACTGCGGAGATGTCGTCCAGAGCATCGAGAGCGTGACGATCGATGAGCGTGATATCATGCAGGCTGAGCATGAACTCGCCGGCAGGCGGCGGTCAGAGCACCAGGCGGATGCCATAACCCAGATCCTTCCGCAGATCACCAGGTTCATGGACGCGCTCAAGGCCTCGCACGAGATCGAGGACTGGTTCGATCCTGCGATATTCCAGCGGATGATCCTCGCGGGCACACTCTACCAGAACATGGAATCGGTCGTGGATGATCTCCTCAAGATCAGCGAAGGGATCCGTGAGAAGAACATGCAGGCAGGCGAGTTCCGGGAGAGCGCGATCGAGCGGCTGACCGAGTTCTTCTACCGGATATTCCGGTCGGCGGCTGATCCGGCCTACCTGACAGTCTACCGGAAGGAGGATGATGGGTCGGTGGCACTCGAGGTCAGGAACATCGACCCTGGCACCAAGCTTCAGGATATCGTTCAGGCGCATGCCTGCTCAGTCCTGATCTCAGGCACGCTCTCTCCCATCGAGAGCTACCAGCGCTACTACTTCGGTGACCTCCCGGTCTCTGCACTCTCGCTCCCGAACGCCTTCCCCCCCGAGAACCGCCGCATCTTCTGCGCCGACGACATCACGACCGCCTACTCGATGCGCCGGGACGCACAGAACCTCGCGCGGACCATGGACTACATAACCACATTTGCCGCCCTCCCGGGGAACCTCGCCATCTACTTCCCATCCTATGATCTTGTCAACACCTTCGCGGAGCGATGCGCCCCCCGGATCAGGAAGAAGCAGATCTACATCGAGCCAAAAGAGACTGCGACCGCCGCCACCATGCTCAAGGAGTTTATGGCCCTCCCGGGCTCGGGCCGGTCAGGTGTCCTCTTTGCGGTCTGCGGGGGCAAATGGAGTGAAGGTCTGGACTACCGGGGTGAGATGCTTGCAGGAGCGCTTGTCATCGGCCTTCCGCTCGCGCCCTTCAACCGTGTCCGCCGGATGGTGATCGACTACTTCCGGATGAAGTTCGGGGCCGAGGGCGAGTTCATCAGCTACACCCTCCCGGCAGTCAACCGCGCCATGCAGGCGCTTGGACGGGTCCTCCGGGCGCCGGAAGACCGGGGCGTGCTCGTCCTTGGAGAACGGCGGTTCCTGGAACCCCGGGTCCGTGCCGGGTTGCCGCCATGGATGCAGGAGGAGATGGCGACCTGCACCATCGATACATTCAGAAAGGAGGCTGACAGATGGCGATCGTGATGGGATCGTGCCGGTTCGGACTCTGGCACGTCCATGTGACATGGGAGGGGAACCTCATCTACCGGGTGCGTTTCTCGCGGGAAGGGGTCATCGGTCCCGTCCCCCGTGAGATCCAGCGTTACTGTGCCGGGTTGCCGGCAGACCTCTCCTCCCTTGAGAGCATCGCAACCGAGGGTGAATCGACATTTGCAAGGATATACCGCGCAGTACAGGCGATCCCCTGCGGAGAGACGAGAACCTACGGTGATATCGCGCGAGAGGTCGGGACCGCACCCCGGGCGGTCGGATCGGCCATGGCGAGGAACCCGACCCCGATTGTGGTACCCTGCCACCGCGTTGTCGCGAAGACCGGCCTTGGCGGGTTCTCCCCCGAGATCGAGATCAAGGAGGCCCTGCTCGCCATGGAGCGCCGCACACCCGGACCCTGCACACAGGAGAATGAGAGAGATTAACTGGTAACCCTGCTGATAATAATGAGCATGAAGGTCGTGGTCCTGGGGGCGGGGGCGGTTGGCCTGACCGTCGCCGCAAAGCTATCCCGTGTCGCGGATGTCCATGCCGTTGCCAGGGAGCGGCATGTAGATGCGGTGCGAGAGCGCGGATTCCTGATGACCGGGATATGGGGGGAGGGCACATACCACTTCAGCTGCTCAGAAGACCTGCCGGACGCCTGGCGGGATGCCGACTACTACATCATAACCACAAAGTCCACCGATACGGAGGCAGTCTGCCGGCAGTTTTCCGGCGCTATCAGAGGGCGTGAGGTGGTGAGCCTCCAGAACGGCATCGGGAACGAGGAGATCATCAGCAGGTTCACCGATCGGGTCATAAGCGGTATGATCATCACCGGGTTTGAGTGGCGGGGTGATGCAGCGGTCCACGTCTCGGTGGAGGCAGCGCCCATGAGACTCGGGCGGTTCCCGTCCGGCATGGATGGTGCGGTCAGGCAACTCGCAGACCTCATCGGCGAGGCCGGGATCCGGGTTGAAGCGACCGGCGGAATCAGGAGCGATCTCTGGTCAAAGACCCTCTACAACTCCGCGCTAAATCCTCTCGGCGCTATCGCAGGTGTCCCGTATGGTGCGCTCACCGATCCACACGCCTGGGCGATCATCACCGAGGTCGTCCGGGAGGCCTACCGGGTGGTGGAGGCCGAGGGCGTCGCCCTCCCCTGGGAGACAGCGGACGCATACCTCGAGTATCTCAGGACCGCTCAGCTCCCGGCAACGGCCGCCCACCACTCATCGATGCTCCAGGATCTCGCCCTGGGTCGGAGGACTGAGATCGATTTCCTGAATGGCGCTGTGGTCGACCTCGGGCGGCGACATGGTATCGATGTGCCCTATAACGCCTGCATTACTGAACTGATCCACTTTCGGGAGCGAGTCTGAGGATAGGGAGAGAGTATGCGGTCAGCGATTGTCCTTGTCGGGGGAGATGCACGGCGTGCCGGTGGAAGGGAGAAGTACTTCTTCACGTTCCAGGGTAAGACCTTCATCGATCGTCTCATCGATACCCTGCAGGAGGTGGTGGACGAGATCGTGGTGGTCGCGCGGGATCCCGAACAGTGTGAGCGGTTCTGCCATCTCGGGGATAATATCAGGTGTATAGCAGATCTCCGGAGGGGGATCGGACCCATCGGTGGCCTGCACGCAGGAGCGCTTGCAGTGCATGGCGAGCATGTCTTTGTTGCCGCCTGCGATATGCCCTGTATCAGCCCGGCAGTGGTGAGACTGCTCTTTGATTCTATCGGGGATTATGATGCCGCCATACCCTGCTGGAACGCCGATATGCTTGAACCACTCCATGCGGCTTACCGGACGAGCGCACTGCTCAGCTACCTGGAGGAGCATGACTCGCTCTCGCTCCGTACGATGATATGGAATATTAACACCCGGTATGTGAGCATCGAGGAGATCAGGAAGATCGACCCGGATCTGCTGACGTTTACAAATATCAACAAACTGGAAGACCTCAAGACGATCGATCCTTCGATAGAGTACAGTCAGGATGATCTCTGCGGTTCCGGCCAGGGTTCCCTGTAGAGTCGGGTGAATCTCCCATTTCACCGGATCCCGGGCGACGGGAGGTCTCAGTCTCGACCTTATCATACCCGGGGCTGGCAGGAGCCTGAGGATACCGACGTATCACCTGAAGAAGTTGGCCGTTTGCGCATCTCCAAAATATATAAATAGTCCATCTGAGTAGTCTGGACCCGGTGTCATCGGGGGAGATGTCTTCAATACATTTCTGTGCGAGGAGAGGCACTGATTCACAGATGGGGCGAGCAGCGCAGTCCGGGCACGGGGATCGTGGTCGATCTCTATCACTCCTTCTGTTCTTCTTTCTGATACCTGCCCTGTGCGGGTCTGCCTCAGCTATAGAAGGGATGTATGTCCCTCTCTGGAACATGGGAGCCAATGATGCCGTCGCCTCTGTGGCCATCTCGCAGGACGGCACCGCGATCGTCGCCGGTGCGGGCTCGACGGTCCACCTCATGGATCGAGATGGGGACATACTCTGGAGAACTACAGTCGGCTCCAGGGTAAACGGCGTTGGCATATCACCTGAAGGGTCGCATATCGGTGTCGCTGCTGATAAACTCTATCTCTTTGATAGTACCGGCGATCTGCTCTGGACCGAGAAGACGACGTTTGTCTACCGTAGCGTAGATATCTCATCCGATCTCTCTTCAGATCTCCCTTCCAGGGCCATGTACATTGCCACCGGGTGCGATAACGGTGCGATATACATCTTCAACCCTGACAAAGAAGAGCTCTGGGATTACGATATGGGTACCCGTAGTTACGACATCGCCATATCCAGGAACGGGCTTATAATCGTAGCAGGGTGCGATGACCAGGGTGTCTACTACCTCAATAGCAGGGAGGGAGAGTCCTGGAGTTATGGGACCGGGAAGCGTGTGAAGGGCATCGCCCTCACCCCTGATGGCCGGTTCGTGGCCGCGGGATCAGATGACCGGTGTATCTACCTCTCCACGGGGGCAGGTGAGCACCTCTGGAAGTATCCAACCGGAGATCCCGTCCCCTCGACAGCGCTGACGGAGGAGGCACGAGAGGTCTTTGCCGCTTCGGGCAGATCGGTGCTTGTTCTCGATAGCTCCGGGGCTGAGATTCAGACGATTCCCTTCAATGACCGCGTGGAATCGATCGCGGTAACTCCCGACGGTTCATTCCTCGTGATCGGGGGTGGCGACCAGTCTATCCACCTCTTCACACGGGATAAATCTCTGCTCGCCAGTGAGAGCAGGAGTGCCCCGGCAGATGAGACCGCGCCCCGGGAGAGCGTGACCACTCCTGCGGCCGGTAGCGCCAGTGCGGTGGCTGAGGTGACCCCTCCACCCCCCGCCGAGGAGACTTCGATCTTCTCGAAAGTGCTCGGGTGGCTGGAGAACATCTTCTCTCTCCTCTTCAGGCCGCAGGAGGACTTCATCGCCTGACGATCCTGAATAGCGGGAGAGGAGCGCACGGTCAGCGCCGGGTGTGGGAGTTTACAAGACCCAATCATCCACAGAGATGGCGGATGTGCAAAATACCGCGCACCGACCCTATCAGACTCTATACCTCCGGCCGCTCGCGTCGCGTGCGTAGTGCCCGAACTCACTGTTGAGCAGGACGTCGCCGGTGAAGACAGGGCCATCCCGGCAGACCCGGAGGCCGTGCGGGTCGGTGCAGCACGATCCGCAGAGACCGACCCCGCACTTCATGTAGCGGTTCAGAGAGAACTGTCCCCGCTCCGCACACCCTTCCCGGTCAAGGATGCCGAGCACCGCCATCATCATGACCTCAGGGCCGCAGACGCAGATGTGGCTGAAGTCAGCGAGGTCCACCCTTGAGATGAGATCGGTCACAAACCCATGGTGACCGGCGGTGCCGTCGTCGGTCGCGACCATCAATGTCGCTGCATCCCCTATCCGGTCGGTGAAGAGGAGTTCTGAGCCTGTCCGGGCACCGAGGAGGAAGGTATCGACCGCTCCGGCCTCCACGAGCGGTAGCAGTGGGGAAGCGCCGACTCCCCCGGCGATGGCGAGTGTCCTTCCGGTGACCGAAAAACCGTTCCCGTACGGACCCCTGATCCCGATCCGGTCACCCTCGTGCATCGCAAAGAGAGCGGAGGTCGCGTCTCCCACCTTGAAGACGGTGATCGATGACGGGGAAGAGAGACCCATCGGGATCTCATCGACGCCCGGCACCCAGACCATCACGAACTGGCCCGGTTGCATGGTGATCTTGTGGTCAAAGACGAATGTCCTGATCGACGGCGTCTCCTGGATGATCTTTTGTATCGTAACCCCGATGGGCATCTGTTCATCCATGGGCACACCCCACGATCTCACGCGCATCGATACCGTCGTGGCTGTAGAGGTCATCTGCGATGCTTGCGAAGATGCCGATATCATCGATGACCGCGCTCCCTATCTCAACGGCACTCGCGCCGGCCATCAGCATCTCGACGACGTTATCGGCTGTAGATACCCCACCGCAGCCTATGATCGGGATCGAGCAGGCCTCGTGGAGCTCGTAGACGCACCGGATCGCGATGGGAAAGATCGCCTTCCCCGAGAGCCCGCCAAACCGGTTACCGAGCACCGGCCGGCGGAGCGACGTCGATATCCGCATCGCCTTCACCGTGTTGACCGCGACGATCGCATCTGCCCCGCCGCGCTCTGCTGCCGCCCCGATCCCGGCGATATCAGTGACGTTCGGGGTGAGTTTTACCCAGGTCGGGAGACCGAGCGCGGCCACCGCTCTCGTGCACTCCTCCACGAGAGCAGGATCGCTCCCGATAGAAGCCCCGTAACCCTCGGCATGGGGGCAGGAGAGGTTCAGTTCAAGCCCGGATGCCCGGTCAACAAACCAGTCGGCGACCGTCCGGAACTCCTCCGGCGTCCCCCCGAATATGCTCACAACAACCGGCTCACCCTTCAGGGCGGCCAGTTCATCCACGAACGCGGCAGAGGGGTTCGGGAGGCCCATGGCGTTGATGATACCGCCGTCGACGACGATCAGGCAGGGGCCGGGGTGCCCCTCTTTTGGGTCCGGACCGATGGATTTCGTGACCACACCGCCGGCGCCGTTTGCAAGGATGCGAGCGAGCGATGCACCGGTGGTCCCGAGGATGCCGGCAGCCAGCAGAAGATGGTTCTTCAACTGGACGCCGCCGACCTCGATAGGGCCAGGATAAAGCGTAACCATTGAAAAAAGGTGGGAGTGAGGTATTATTATACCCTCGCGCCAAGTATAACTAAGAAGGAATATCAGCTCCGCCCCACGGAGCCCGGATATCGGAACTAAAAAACGGCAATATGCCCCCTTCCCCTGTCGGACCGCTATCCTCCGTGTAGCAGGGCCGGTTGATCGTACAACCTTTTACCGTTATTACAGGACGATACGTATGACCTCGCTCGCAATCTTAGGTGTAGGAAAGGTGGGGGGCGAGACGGCGTTTCTCTCCGCCGCGCTCGGTCTCGCCGATGAGCTAATCCTCTACGATGCATATGAACCCATCCTCCGTGCACAGGTACTCGATCTACAACATACGGGTATCGATGTCACGATCTCTACCGATCCGGCAGCGATGCGGAACGCCGATATCTTCATCTTTGCGGCGGGCACTCCGAGAACGCCGGATATCAAGACCAGGGCCGACCTCCTTGAGGCGAACGTACCGGTGGTGAAACGTTGCGGTAAACACCTGCAGGGGTTTCCCGGGATCGTCATCACCATCACCAACCCCATGGACGCAAACAACTATGGCCTCTGGAAGATGATGGGCATCGACCGACAGCGCTGCATCGGGTTTGGTGGTCAACTTGATAGCGCTCGTTTCGCCTGTCTCCTCCGCGGAGCAGGGGTTCCAGGGCCGGCCTGGGTGCTTGGAGAGCACGGCGAGCACCAGGTGCCGCTCTTCTCAAAGACCGGCGTCGATCTCGAGAACGGTGAGCGGGAGGCTATTCTGTCACAGATGCGGGGGGCGAGCATGGAGGTGATCCGTGGTAAGGGCGGCACGGTCTTTGGTCCCGCATACCACATCGTTATGCTGATACAGGCGATCCTCAAAGACCAGCGCGATCTGCTCTCCTGCTCATGCATGCTCGACGGCGAGTATGGCCTCTCGGGCTGCTCATTCGGCGTCCCCGCCCGGATCGGCCGCGAGGGGATCCTCGGTATCGAGGAGTGGAGTCTTGATACCTGGGAAGAGGAGAAGATGGCAGAGGCGGGAGCGTTCCTGAAAGGGCTCTGCAGGAGATTTGATGACTGAATCGATGCCTGAATCTCGTACAGACACCACGGCAACCCTTGACGATTTTGGGAAGACCCGTATCGGTATCCACCAGGTGGAGTACAGCGTCGGCCCGGAGATCCCGGTCGTCCATGTATTCGGCCGGGATGCCTCCGGGAGAGCTGTCATGGTCAACGTGACCGGTTTTCGGCCCTACTTCTACGCACCCGCCGGCCAGGTGGATGGACGCCCCCTCCCGCCGGGCGTCGATGTAGAGCCCGGTACGACCTACCGCTCCATCCGGGGTGAGGCGCTCCGAAGGCTCTACACCCGGAACCCCGGCGACGTCCGCGATATCCGCAACGACTTCCAGCACTTTGAGGCGGATATACCGTTTGCCACCCGATTCATGATCGACTGTGATCTTACCGGAGGTATGGAACTGCCTGCCGGCGCTCCAGCGGTCGACTACCGTGATCTTGCTCCGGCCGACGTCAAGGTTCCTGCCCGGACCTGCATCATGGATATCGAGTGCGTGGATGAGAATGGGTTCCCGGAACCGGATCGGGATCCGATCATCTGCATCACCTGCCGGGACTCCTTCGATGAGGACTACACGACCCTCCTCTGGACTCCGGACGGGATCTCGGGTGATGCGCCGGAGTTCAGTCTCCATGGAGAGCACCGCGTCATCCGGTTCCCAAGCGAGGTGGCGATGCTCAAGGGCCTCATCGACTACATCAGAGAGCGCGACCCTGATATCCTCTCCGGCTGGAACTTCGTCGATTTCGATATCCCCTACATACTGCGACGGATGGCGGCGCTCGGGCTCCACGGTGAAGACCTCGCGCGCCTTCCCGGGCAGACCTCACGTAACGCCGTCCGGGGGAGGTCGATCTTCGACCTCCTCGGCGCATACCGGAAGATGCACCAGGCCCAGAAGGAGTCCTACCGGCTCGATGCGATCGCCGGGGACGAACTCGGGGAGACGAAGATCCGCTACAGCGGGACGATCACTGAACTCTGGCGATCCGACCCGGCACGTCTCGTGGAGTACAACTACCGTGACGTCGAGCTCTGCGTCGGGATCGATAAAAAGAACAACATCATCGAGTTCTACCGCGAGATCGCGCGGTACGTCGGTTGCCCGCTCGACCGGACGCTGAACTCCTCAAACGTCATCGATATCTATGTCCTGCGCAAGGCCTCGGGCAGGTTTATCCTCCCCTCGAAGGGGTTTGCCGCTGGAGACGAATTTGAGGGGGCGACCGTCTTTGAACCCGCTACCGGTCTCCGGGAGAACGTCGTGGTCCTCGACCTGAAATCGCTCTACCCGATGGCGATGATGACGATCAACGCATCACCTGAGACGAAGAGCCCGGATGGAGAACTGCGGGCGCCCAACGGCATCCGGTTCTCCCGGGAGCCAGACGGGTTGACGAGGAGCATCCTCTCAGAGCTCCTCGTAGAGCGGGATGAGCGCAAGCGCCTCCGAAACACCTACCCCTTCGGATCGCCGGAGTACACCCTCTACGACCTCCAGCAGAACGTCCTGAAGGTGATCATGAACTCCTACTACGGGGTCTCGGGCTACACCCGGTTCAGGCTCTACGACCG
>FZPS01000024.1_pt157 | contig 18447 bp, 15 predicted proteins | sample 1817821 | NCBI WGS metagenome assembly FZPS01 (sample SAMEA104158645, study PRJEB21678) | metagenome | place: Germany | collected 2015-04-21
ATAATACCCGGTTATTCATCATTTTGAAAGGTTGTGAAATAATCCGTGCTACCCCTCAGAGATAGCGTGCGACCGCAAAGGCGTCCTTATGTAAACATATTACTTATATTTATTAATATTGCCGTATTTATTTTTCAACTGAGCCTGGATGAAGCAGGTCTGATGGAATTTATCTACCAATACGGGGTTATCCCCCACGAGCTTATCCTTTCCCAGGGGCAGGTTTGGCTACCCTTTTTGACCTCCCCCTTCCTGCATGGAGGATGGTTCCATCTTCTGGGGAACATGCTTTACCTCTGGGTTTTTGGCGATAACGTGGAGGACCGCCTGGGGCATGCCGGCTATTTTCTTTTTTATCTGCTCGCTGGATCGGCAGGAAGTATCTCCCACATAATAGCCAACCCCGACTCTCTAGTGCCAACCATAGGCGCCAGTGGAGCTGTGGCAGGGGTCCTGGGAGCATATTTTATTCTGTTTCCCCGGGCACGCGTGCTTACCTTAATCCCCATAGGTTTCTTTATTACAACGGCACGCCTGCCGGCCATGCTCTTCCTCTTCCTCTGGTTCCTGCTGCAGTTTTTCAACGCTTTCCTCTCCGGATTAAATCCGGGAGCGCAGACGGTGGCCTGGTGGGCTCATATCGGAGGTTTCATCCTGGGCAGCATCTTCGGCATCGCCACCATTATCAGAAATAAACTTGCGGGATCGTCTTAGCTACCTTGCCAGCACCGCAACGCTAACCCTCCCTGCTCCGCCGTTTTTCAGGACACAAGAGGCCTCATGGGCTGTTGCCCCAGAGGTAAGCACATCATCAATAAGCAGAATATGGCTCCCCCGCTTCAGCTCCTGAGAACAGTCAAAGGCACCGTGCAAATTCTTTTTTCTTTGAGTTCTGTTAAAGCCCGTCTGGCTTCCTGTATCACGAACGCGAACCAGGGCCTCCAGAACAGGCAGCTGTAGTTCCTTTCCAATAACACCAGCCAACAAGGAGGCCTGATTATACCCCCTCCATCTCTGCCGCTCCCCAAAAAGCGGAACCGGGACCAGGCATTCTACAGAGGAAATCCAGGTCATCCTTGCCAGCTTTAAGCTGAGCAGTTTCCCTAGGGGAACGGCAAGCGACATTTTCCCATGGTATTTTAAACGATGAACAGCCCGACGAATCTCCCCCCGGTAAAGCCCCAACGCGCAGCAGTCATCAAAAGAAAAGTAAGCGCCACCACTACAGTAGGTACAATTGTAATCACCTTCTTCCAGGGGGCAGCCGCAGCGGGCGCAGCCCCTTACAATCCAGGGAAGTTCCTCGGCGCAGCGCGAACAGATGATCTTTGTGCTTTTTTTAAAAATAACCCGCCGGGAATAAATGTCTTCGCTTCCCGCTATATCCTCACCCGTAGTAACAGTCGGCTCTTTGAGAAAAGACTCGTTTGAATCCGCCCTGAGCAAGCTACCACAAAAAGGACACCGGGGAGGGTAAAGAATATCCAATAAAAAACTGAGCATTGACACGGGAAACACCCCCTGGAAAACAAGAAAAGTATTTGACTATTTCGACAGATTCCTTCTATTAGCGGCAACAATTACGAGTGCAATTTGGATGATAAGTAAGAATTTTAAATAAATTTATTTTTACTGTAAAAAAATAGGGTGAAAAATAAAGTTCTTGACAAATTAGATAATATTGAATAAAATAGGCTTGTGTGTTTTTTCGACATGTGTTTTTATTACGCGATAATTATATAGTACAAACACCTTCATAAATATCTTTTTCATAAATATCCTAACGAAGGGATTTTGTTGTCAAAGTGGAAAAAAAGCAGCTGCAAGAAATTATGGATGAAATTACCGGGCTAAGGGAAAAACTGCACCAGCTCGTTATAAAAAATAAAAAAGTTACCAAAGAAGCTCTTCAGGTCTCAACCATTTTAGATCAGAGAATCAATAGTTTCTTGAAGTTAAGCAACCGGGATAATAATTGCTGATCCGTGTTTTTTCCCTTTATTTTCATAAAGCTTTTTGATAAGTTTTCTTTTCATGTCATGCGAAGAGGACTTGTTTTTTACCGGGGCTCCTTCATCAAAAGAAGCCCCGTTTTCATACCGCGCCGCAGGTTGCCTTTAGATCGTAAAACCTGCATCCACCGCTTCTTTCTTCAATATTCCGGCCTTATCGGTCCTCTCCCAAGGCAGATCAAGATCATCCCTACCATAGTGTCCGTAAGAAGCAAGCTGTTTATATATTGGGCGGCGCATATCCAAATGATCGATTATGGCTGCAGGCCGAAGATCAAAATGCTTGCGAACAAGTTTTTCGATAAACTCTACAGGCACTTTTTCCGTACCAAATGTTTCCAAAAATACGGAAACAGGGCGTGCCACCCCAATAACATAAGCTAACTCAAGCTCGCACTTATCCGCCAGCCCCGCAGCCACCACATTTTTTGCCACATAGCGTGCGGCGTAGCTGGCGGAGCGGTCAACTTTGGTAGGATCTTTTCCGGAGAAACACCCGCCCCCATGCCGGGAAAACCCTCCATATGTATCCACGATAATCTTTCGGCCGGTTAACCCCGTATCACCGAGGGGGCCTCCAACCACAAAACGCCCCGTAGCGTTAATCAGGTAGCGGGTTTGTTTGTCCAGGAGTTCTTCCGGAATTACTTCTTTTACAACCGTCTCAATCAAATCCTCGCGCAGGCGGCTCAGTGAAATATCTTCGCTATGCTGTGCAGCGAGGACGACAGTCGCAACGCGCTGGGGCTTCCCGTCCCGGTATTCAACGGTAACCTGCGATTTGCCATCAGGGCGCAGATAAGGCAGGATGTTTTCTTTACGTACTACCGCCAGGCGCCTGGCCAATTTGTGGGCAAAATCTATCGGCATGGGCATCAGCTCAGGAGTTTCATTGCAGGCAAAACCAAAAATAATCCCCTGGTCCCCCGCACCTGTAGTGTTATAGATATCTTCCCTGCCTTCACCATGCTTAATTTCCCAGGATTCATTTACCCCAAGGGCTATATCCGGCGATTGTTCGTCTATAGAGGTAAGGACAGAGCATGTATCGCCATCAAAACCATATTTTGCGCGGGTATATCCTATTTCTTTCACCGTTTCACGGGCGATCCGGGGAATATCAACATAACAATCTGTTGTAATTTCACCGGCTACAAGGACCAGACCAGTGGTGACCAAGGTCTCTACCGCCACCCTTCCCATGGGATCATCTCTCATAATTACATCGAGAATGGCATCGGAGATCTGGTCGGCAATTTTGTCTGGATGGCCCTCGGTAACGGATTCCGATGAAAACAGGAAAACTCCATTTTTATTCATCTAACAGCCTCCTTGTACATTAAAATTAATACTGGCATAAAAACCTCAAAAACAAACAACCTCTTGCCCGGGCAGGCAAGAGGCAATAAATATCCCCTCTTATCTCCCAGGACGACCGGCTGCATGCCGCCGACCCGCAGGAATTGGCACCGGGCGACCCGCCGCTGTATTGTATATACTTCCCTACTAAAAGCCGTTTAAGCTTTTCCAGGTTTTATTATACAGGGCGAATCCGGTTGCCGGGGTTCATAGAGCCCTTCTCTCCCCCGCTCTTGATAAGAGTTCACGCATTATTATTTTTTTACATAATAAAACAAATTCCTGTCACTGTCAATACTGGAAAGGGAAACAGCGGCATTTAGCATACCTCGCATCAAATAATCCTTGCTGACCACCCGCTTTTTTGCCCGTATTGCATGATTCTATAGATTCTGGAATAATCCTCTAATTTTGTTGTGTTTTATTTTTGGTTGGGTTTTGCTTTTGATAATAATCATATAAGACTCTTAATGCGTTCGAGTAACAAGTCCTTTTTCATGCTGTGGCTTTTCACACACCTGACATTTCCTATGCCCTTTTATGTTTTGCTCTAAGTGGTTACGCTAATTTTAGGTAGCCAAATTCTATTAGTAACCCAGCAGGTTTGCCAATGCCGGTACAAGCAAAGCGGCTACTAATATCATGATTATGTTCGGCACGATCCCCGCTTTTATCATGTCACTCATCTTGTAGTATCCTTTGCCAAATGTAATCAGGGGAACAGTATCAATGGGAAGCAGGTAGGTGACATTGGACCAAAAGGCGGTAATCAGGGCAAAAGATGCCGCGCTTAGGGAAGCTATACCGGCTACCTCTACCATAGCTACAAGGGCAAGACCTACTACTGCGGGGCCGGTAGGAATAATAACATGCAGGATAGAGGTTAAGGCTGAAGCTATTACGTTAGTTACCATGCCCGGCCAAAAGGCGGCACCTGCCATAACGGTATTGACCAGCCAGCTTGCTGCCCCGGTATTGACGAGGCCCGCAGCGATAGATTGTATACCGCCAATCATGATCAGTGCTTCCCAGGAACTGTTGGAAACGAACTCCTTCCAGGTCAAGACCTTGATGCCGGGGAAGAAGAATAAGCACATTCCTGCCACGGCCACCACGGTAGTGTCAATAATGGGGAACCAGGTGCTGGAGATCCAGAAGATAAACATCAAGCCTATGATAGCCAGCACTTTTTTTTCCTGTATATCCAGTTTTCCGGCTTCCGCGAGGATTTTCTCCGACTCTGCCCTGGCCTGGCTGGAAATGGGTTCTGGTTTATGTACCAGCGTTATCCACCAGCTCACAACAAAAACCCCGATGATGGCCATGGGGATGCCAACCATCATCCAGTCAAGGAACCTGATCCAGATACCCGTGGCATCTTTAAGCATATGCAGGGCCATTATATTAATCGCTGAGCCGGCCGGAGTCGAAAAGCCTCCCATAACAGAGCCGTAGGCTATACCGATCATCAAGCACTTTCCCAGATTGCTTGTCCCCGGCGCAGGGTCTCCGTTAGCCTTGAGGATAGCTATCCCTAACCCCATAAATAAAGCCGCGGTGGGGACATTGGACATAATAGCAGAGAGCACTGCCGTTGCAAACACGAAACCGAGTACCAGTTTCTTGGAGCTATTACCGGACCACCTTAACATTAAGCCGGCAATTCTATTGGGAATCTTGGTGTTAAGCAGTGCAGCCGTCATGGCAAATGTGGCCAGAACAAAGAAAAATACCGGGCTTATGAACTCTTTCCAAACGGAAGACAGTTCCATTACCCCGAGGTACGGCATTAAGATCATTAAGAGAAACGTGGTAATTGCCAAAGGAAGTGCTTCTGTAACCCAAAGGATGATACCGGCAATAAGTAGTCCGATAGAAGCCTGGGCCGGTCCCGTAAGGCCTTCTGCTTCGGGTAGAAGAATAAATAAGATCATTACTGCTAACGCTAGCGAAAATCCGATAATGGATTTCTTCATAAAAAACATCCCCTTTTTTAGATATTGCTGTCTCTAGCATGCGACCATTGATTTAGATTGCACTAAATTGGGAAGCGTAAGAACTATTAAAAACATTCCCGCCAGCTTCAGGGCAACCTTACCATTTTTTTCAGGGAAAGACTGGAGCCGGAGCTAAACCTCTTAACACCTTTCCCCCGGGAAAGTAAGTAAACAGCAGGGGATGGAATCCCCCGCTTTCACGTCAGAAACCCACCAAGCGTTCGGATTGCTCCATCATTTCCTTATTCTCCCGGTGGGTAAAAGCCAGTATATAGTTTATCTAGCTTGATCATTCTAATTAAAGTCCTATTTACATACTACCCTCATACTACCCTCCTAAAAGCGGCGGTATCATTGTCCTCCCACAGTAAAAAACATGTCATGAAGGACAGGTGGTCAATTCTACATGTAACTATATCCCCCGCCTTAGCTTCCTTTTGTGCGGGAGGTTCGGCAATTGACTTCTCTTTCTGCATATCCTAGATGCTCTATTTCCATATCTGCAAGCTCAATAACTAACAATTTAGCCTCCCCTCCCGTAACCAACATATTAAAAATGCTTTTCCAGCTTCTTCATCATCTATTATTAAATCAGGGTGAATATCATTTAGGTGAATATCATTCAAAGGTATCCCGAGAAATATAAACGTAACCATCCATTAACCTACGCGCTGTCCTGCTGTACATAGCACGTAGCAAATTAAATTGTTGATTATTTATTGTTTCTACTTCTGCCTCAACCTCAACTATGCCCCCAGGATGCCCAATTCGGATCATTTTCTGTTCCTCTTCTAATTTTGCCACCTCGTTGACCACCGTCCCTGGAATTACCGCGGCTACTCCGGTTGTCACGGATACACTACCGGCATAAGTCTGATGCATAGCTCCTAAAAATAATAATCGAGAAAGGAAATTAACACACTCTGCAGGTATATCTTCTAGTGTTAAATGATTAATAGCATGCCGGCGCGTAGAGACAAAAGCAATAAAAGGAAGAGGATCTTTTACAGAAACCTTTCCCCGGTTATTAATACCGAGTATCTCCGCCCCAATGGCTCTTATCCTTTCCAGAATATTTATTGCCGATAGATTCCTATTAAACTCTCCCGGTGTCTCATTGCCTATTAAACCAACTTCCTGGGCTTGAACAAATATACAAGGATTGGCTACATCAACAATGGATATATTTATTTCACCTATTCCTTCAACTATAATTTTATCCCGGACGTTCCCTGTGGGAAGAAGCTTTCCCGTTTTAGAACCGGCGGTTTGGGACATATCGATGTTAATCCGGCATCCTGTCCCGGGAACACCATCGATGGCATAATCACCCATCACCTTCGGTTTTCCGTTATAGACAGGCACTTCGGCGATAATTATTTGGTTGGTATTTGTATTATGAACTTTAACTGTGGTTATTGGCTCAACAGCCTTTACCAGCCCCTCTTCAATAGCATAAGGGCCGACACCGGCTAAAATATTTCCATCTAGTCCGGAATAATGTATTACCGGTTGATTTATTTCCACTTGTCCAAAAGTACAATCGACATCAGCATCCGGATGGGAGGAAGGGCCAATAAGCGCCAGCTTGCTGGTTAAAGGTTCGGCTCCGCCTAAACCGTCAATTTGTCTAGGGTCGGGGCTACCAAATATTGATAGTATAACCTTATCTCTCAAAGCTAGGTCCTGTGGCAAATCATTTACATGCAGAAACATACCTTTGCTAGTACCAGCTCTCATGATCACGCAATAAATGCGTTCTGTTTCGCTGTAATACAATCTAAATTCCTCCCTAGACCATAACGGCAGCCAAATTTCTGATCTTATTGTGCAGATTGTGCGGAGGCATATACCGTACCTGATACTTTCTGCCATTAAAGAGCAAGCAACCGATATTGTCATTTATTTAATAAACACCACAAGAGGCTACTCTACCGCGATCCTCGTAGCCGTAAAATCATACACCTTTACTTTTTCAGAGGATTATCTTTGGAATGGTATTTTGGTTAACCTCCTGACGGAGCCGGAATCAGAGTTACTTTATCACCATGATTCAGAATATAGCTGTGCGGTTTAAAAGAACCGTTAACAAGAATATAATGCTCATACTGCTTATAGCCAAGCTGATCCAATAAATCTCCAACTGGCATATTAGCACAAATTTCGCACTGCCTTTCTTTTTTTGCAAAATAATCCTCTAAAAAAATGGTTATAGCCATCTAGATCCACCCTCATAATGAACTGTTCGAAATCCTTTATTCATCACCTGCTTATCCGTTTACCTAATTTTTATTTCTATCTTTTTACTCCTTATTACCCACATGAGTTGTTATTTTGTCAAATGCAATGATATCCCGGAGGTAAGGAAAATTATCTTCGGTTCCGACAAAACTCACAATAAATATTTTATTTGCAGTCTTTGATGACATCAGTTAAACCCAATCCTTCCAAGGTTTCAGGCAAGGGTACTCCTGTTTTTTTATCCCAACCCATCAATTCGTAGTATAGTTCTTTCATCTGATTAAACACTTTACCGACAGAGATTCCTGCTACAGGACCATCAGCAGGTGCAGAGGCATACCTGGGGGAGGGTTTATCCAGTTCTGAAGTTATCCCGGCTTTATTATTATAGATTCTCATTAAATTGATGACTCGTTTGCCGATTCTCATTACGCTTTCTAGTGTGAACGCTTCGCCGGTAGCCGCATTTAAAGCCTTGACAGTCAGGTTAATATCCTCACAAGCACAAAGTCTACAAATTCCAAGGCTGTCTTCGAAAACTCTTCGCCCGCTAAGTGCGGCATTATTCCTTGCAATTTGTTCCCAATCGAACGGGTTGCTCACCTGCTCAAGACCGTGTTGTTTGGCGTTAATACCGCCTCCAGAAGTTTCAATTGTCCCGGTATTGGACACACACGTATCAAGATATTCTATCCACATTGCCCTGTGATCATGGCTGCGAGGAGTATTACCCTTTTCTGTAAACACAGCACATTCTAGGGCCGGCCCGCCAATTGTTTTAGCCGCTCTCATCACCCCTTCTGCCAGGACAGAACCCAAACCTTGCCTCTGTGCAACATTTTGGAGCAGTAATTTTGTATTATAAAAACTTCCCCAGTTCATCTCCAACCCATCAAGCTCTTCCGATGTTATATATCCTTTCTCAAAACATTCCATTACCCAGGCGACAAGCCATCCTGTTTCATTCACATCCATACCAAGGCGATCAACCCAATCAGCTAATACAATTGATAGTGTCGGGTCGCTAATACCGATTAGGGGACCCATTGAGGCCATACCTTCATACTCCGGTTCTTCAGCTTTAAATCCTTTAAATGGCCCTGATTTAATTTTGATAAAACCACAATGACTCCAGTTACAAGCCCAACAGGGTCTCTTTTTGTATTCATATTTTTTTTCTCGAACGTTATTTGAGTCGTAACTAGCATGTTCCGGGAAAATGCTTGTTGTTAAATTTTTTATCGGCAATGCGCCAAGTTTATGGAGCATCGAGTGTATAGCATTGGTACCCCATTGGGAAGTATCTTTACCGGCTGGATTGTTTAAGGCAGCATTATTTATTTGAGTGGAAATTTCGCGCAATAAACCTTTATCATAAAGTTTAACTGCATTTTTTCCCCGCCTTACCGCTATAGCCTTAACTTTCTTCGAACCTAAGACGGCTCCTACGCCATTGTGGGCAGCTACATGGCCGTAATCCCCCACAACACAAGCAAATCTGACCAGATTTTCCCCTGCTGGGCCAATACAGCATACACTAAGTTGTGTGGGCTTCAATCCATATTCACGGAGAATGGCGTCTTGTGTTTGTACTGTATCCAAGCCTACGAGATGGGAAGCGGATTTGATTTCAGCCTTATCGTTATCAATATAAAGATAGACCCAATCTTCGGCACATCCCTGAATAATCAAACCCTGGTAACCACAAAATCTTAAAAAGGCCCCAAGATATCCACAAGCCTGGGTTGTCGCCAAGCCTCCTGTCATCGGACCTTTTGTGACTATACTATAAGTTCCCGATCCTTTAACAGATGTTCCGCCCAGGGGGCCACTAGCCAACACAAAACGATTCTCAGGATCATCCCATGTAATAGAAGGATTTACTTCATCATACATATATTTAACACCTAACCCAGTTCCGCCTATCCATTCTTTTAAAAATTCATGGGAGATCGTTTCTGTTGTTGCTAAATTTTTTGTAAGGTCAAAACGCAACAATGATCCTGTAAAGCCTAGCATTATTATTACTTCTCCTCCTTTTATTACCAATAGTATAAACAAGAAAAGTGTCAACGCTTAAGCTGTGTATAAAACCTCTTTATCTTAAATCATAAGTCTTAAACTTAAATCCCCAATCTAAACAGGCAGTTCTTTATAAAATTAGTTGATTGATGCGATTATTGCGGTCTAAAACTGCGGCGGCTTCCGGGGAGAAGGAACCACCCAATCGGTGGCCCTACCTCCACAGAACCCGGCGTGCAAGTTCTCGCACAAAACACCTTCTACTTTTGCATAAGATTAACAAGTTGTCCGCATAGCGGACCCCTTAAATCACATACCCATAGGCATCATTATACATCAGGGAGCTATTATCGCCCTTGTTACTTTGCGATTTTCCGAATCAATAAACGCATTATTTATTTCTTCCAAACTATATAGTTTGCCCGACGACAAGCTATCGAAAGGAAACTTCTGATGGTTCCTTTCTAAAAATTTCAGCGCATGATAAAGATACCAGGGGTTATACCTTGCTATCGGGAAAACAGTAATTGATTTTCTTACTAATAATCCCAAGGAAAATTCAACCTTAAATGACGGCAACACATTTCCCAAAACCATATAACGTCCACCAGGTCTTATTAATTCAATACCTTCGGGAAAAGCAGCAGGCACCCCAGTAACCTCTATAGCAACATCAGCGCCTTCTCCATTGGTTAGTTCATTCACTGCTTGAACGCGAGATTCTACGGTTTGATGTTCGTTCATATCAATAATATAATCAGCACCAAAAGCCTTAGCCATCTCAAGCCGTTCCTTAATACCATCAATAACAATTACAATTGCGCCTTGTTCTTTAGCAGCAGCAATAGCATATAAGCCTAATCCACCCGCTCCTTGTACTAAAAATTTTTCACCTCTACGAAAACCGCCTGCCGTATCAATGCTAAACAAAATTTGCGCCAAAGCACAATTTGCTCCCGCAGCCATTGCATCGGAAACCTGATCGGGAACCTTATAAAAGAATACACCAGGGAAAATATAACAATGTGTTGCAAAGGGAGAGAAAAAATGGGGAGGATCTTCTGGTTCTTTAGCTTGATAGATGTCTCTGTTTTTACACAGGAAAAACTCGCCCCGTGAACATGGACCGCATTTCATACATGTAACACTAAATAAAGCAGCGACCCTATCTCCCTCTTTGACCACTTCTCCTGCGTAATCAGTTTTTACGTTCTCACCAAGTTGATATATACGTCCAACGTATTCATGGCCTATTGTACCCTTGGTTTTTATCGGATGTGAACCTTTCCAGGTGTGTACATCCGAGCCACATACATTGGCGCGAACTACTTCCACTAAAACTTCATCTGGGCCTGGTTTTGCTAATTCAAATTCCCTAATCTGGATTTCCTTTGGCCCATTTAATACTGCCATTTTACCTTTCATAAACCCAATACCTCCTAAAATATTATTATCATATGAAACCCTAGAAAAACCTATAATAAACACAACCTTCAAGCGCATGTCCTCGCATGTCCTATTGAGAGACAAGGTGAACAAAAAACATTATTCTAGGTATCTATATATATCCACTAAACCACGTTTGTTATAAAATAACGGGCAGATCAGCCATCAATTTTAAATCGAGGCGTAGGAGTTCTGCAAAATATATTATCATATCCAATTTCCTCCTCCGGAATTAACCTCCGAAAGGATCCTCTAGCTTCAAATGTTTCAATTGACTTTTTCAGAAGAAGGGTGATAAGTAGCTTATGGGCTTTTTCTAACGCTTCCAAATCGCCAACCTCGATGGCGCCGCGTGGACAAGTCTGCCAGCAAAGCCAACAAACATCACACGACTTAGAGAAAATTGGTTCAGTGCCTGAAAGGTCAATAGCGCCCATAGGGCAACTATCAATACAATGAGTACATCGGGGATACTTACACTTTTCCTTATTAACCTTAAATTGTACCTGGGCCTCCAATTTACTAAATATTGAAGTTTCCTCATAGCTGTCAGGACTTACAGGACGATAAATCTTATCATACTCTCTTCCCCTCGGAAGCGTAGGGATCAGGCCTGTTTCGCCCATGTATATGTTCCGGCTACGTTCCACCATTGCCTTGCCGAAATCACGTGCCTCTTTTAAGTCAATTTCGTCAGGATGACCATCAGTGTAATAAGGCTTTGGAATAAACGGGTGAAATACGCGAGTAAACCAGTTTTTCCAACCAATCACCGTTAAACCCATCTGGCTCATGGCCGGTACAACCCGGGCAAAATAATAACCTGGAAGAGCACCATGAGTGCAAAATGCAAAACTATGCTTTCCATCAAGTGATTTCATGGAATATATAAATTTTGTTACATTAGGTAGCTCCCTATGATGAATAACCGGACTTCCTAGACCAATTAAATCATAATTTTCCAAATCCTGCGGAGCAACATCTCGAAGTCGCGCTATGTCACTATTTGCCCCCGCTTGTGTTATACCTTCATGGATTGCTTGAGCAATCTTCTTGGTATTTCCAGTTTGTGAATAATAAATTACAATACTTTTTAACATATTTTGCACCTTTTTCTGCTTAAATCTCTACCGCAACATTAAAGCCATCATGGATTGCCTGCTTCAGGTTTTGCGGCTTCCGGCAATCACCAATCACATATACATCTAAAGCAGCATCTTGAAAAGCAGCAGCAACTTCACTGCAAGGTTTAAAGCCCAGCGATAAAATTACTGTATCAGCCGGCACTTCAAAACGATTCCATTGTTTATCAATAACAATGGCGCCTTGCTCGGAAATTTCCTCAAGCTTAACTTCTGTGATAAACTGAACTCCATGCTTATTAAGCATTTGCATCAAACCATTCTTTAACAAACCAGGGGCATCGGATGCAAGTTGTTCTTGGTCAACCATATCAATAATAGTAACTTTCTTATCCTTTTGCGCCATTTCCAAGGCAACTTCACAGCCAGTTAAGCCGCCCCCAGCAACTACAACTGTTTCTCCGACTACTGCCTTTCTACCCGATAATATATCACCTGCCCAAGCCACATTAGATTTATCCATACCAGTAATATCAGGGATCAGAGGTTCGGCCCCAACTGCAACAATAACCACATCCGGCTTTTCTGCTTTAACAAGATCAACGGTAGCTTCAGTATTAAGTTTAACATTTACTCCAGCAGCTTTCTGAGTTTGTCGAATCAACCACTCCAGGTAGCGTTTCATATCTGCCTTGAATGAAGGGATAGAGGCAAGGATAAGGTTGCCACCTAGTTTGTCACTTTTTTCATAGAGAACAACCTCATGTCCTCTTGATGATGCTGTCAATGCAGCTTGCATCCCGGCTGGGCCGCCGCCAACAATCACAATTTTTTTCTTCTTTATTGCAGGCAAAATATCAATATAATCCAATTCTCTGCCAATCACAGGATTCACAGCACAGCGGTTAGAATTAAAATGGCCTTCATGATTACAAGTGTGGCAACGGAGGCAAGGCCTGACTTCCTCAACCTGGCCACGCCGAGTTTTGTTGACTATTTCAGGATCCGCGATTATGGCCCTGGCCATAGCAACCATATCGGCTTTACCTTCCGCAATGATCGTATCAGCCATTTTAAGATCAGCAATAGAACCGACAGTTGTAATTGGAATATCCAGTGCTTTTTTAAACCTTTCTGCATAATGTACGTTATAACAATGGGGAAAATAAGTTGGCTGAATCATATGGGGAACCGTCTCAGGATTGCTTATAGTCCCGGCAGACACATGTAAAAGATCAATTTTGTCCTCAATCATTTTCGCAAATTCAATTGTTTCTTCCGGCTCCATGCCTCCTTCAACCAATTCATTTGCACTAATACGGTATTCTATCGCAAGTTTGCTGCCAACCCGCTCTCTAATGGCAGTTAAAACTTCAATAGCAAATCTTGCCCTATTTTCTAAGCTACCACCATAGCCATCTGTCCTTTTATTGGAATAAGGAGATAAAAATTGATCAATCAAATGTCCATGGGCGCCATGAACCATAATCATCTCAAACCCGGCTTTTAGACACCTTTCTGCTGCATCTGCAAACCGTTCAATAACCGTGTCAATCATGGTCTGAGTCATTTCGATAGGCTGGATTATTTTTCTTCCTTCCTTCTTAGCCAATATCTCTTCACGCCTGGTCGTTATCGGTGAAGGCCCAATAGATTGCCTGCCATTTAATAATGTTCTGCCGTTATGGCAAACTTCTATCGAGAGTTTGGCCCCGTACCTGTGTACAGCTTCTACCAGCACGCTCAATCCATTGATAATCCTATCATCACCGAGGTTTAGTTGAAAATCGTGGCCTTTAGCATACTCAAAATCAATGGGAGTTTCACCAATGGTAACAATTCCTGCTCCGCCTCGCGCAAATGCTTGATGATAAGCAACAAATTCTCTTGTCACAAAACCATCAGGGGAAGTAAGACAGCAAAGATGAGGTGCAACCTCAATCCTATTTTTTACCTCCACATTTCCAAATTTAAAAGGGGATAATACATTTTTGTAGCTATCCATTTTTTAACTCCTTTATTAACTATTGTTACAAATTGCCTATAATTGGTTTTTATTTTGGTTTTTTGCTGCCCAACCCTTTGGTTGGGCAGCATATTTTTGGATAAGCTTTTAAAATCTACAAATTAATGTGTACAACTAAGTGTGTACATCTTTTTTAAGAACCGCTCGTTCATTACGTTACTTCTTATACATATCTGCATAGGCAGGTGGATACATGTTATCGTATTTTTCCGTAGCTTCCCTGAATATTTTTAAAGCTTCCGTACCAGGCAATCCCTGGGCATCTAATTCTTTTGCACGCTCTTCCTGAAGTGTACTAACCCTCTCCAAAAAGGTTGCCCGATCGGCATCTGGCAGGTGTATCACTTCCATACCTTCTTCAATCGCATAATCAAAAGCTTCTTTATCAGCATTATCAATAGCTTCTATCCCGGTTTCATGCCAAAACTTATAAGCGGTCTCTTCAAGGATTGTTTGCAGATCTTCTGGTAATGAATTAAAAACTTCAAGGTTCATAATTATATAATGTATAGGATCATTTAATCCTAATTGAGGAGTCAGATAATTAGCTGCTTCGGCCAGTCTCCAAGTTTTTAAAGCCTCTACAGGTGTAAAAGTCGCATCTACAACCCCTCTAGACAAAGCCTCATAACATTCTGCCATTGTTAAAGAAGCCGAAGAACCTTCTATTGCTACAACGGCAGGGCTCATCTCCGATGTTGCCCGGTATGTTAGTCCTTTCATATCTTCTAAACTTCTAAATGGTTTTTTCGAAATGAAAGCTCCTGGTCCCATACTAATAGGAATTAAAACCTTCACATCTTTTAGCTCATCAAACTCAACATTGCTATGAACTTCCTCAAGAGCAAGAGATGCAGATTTGGAGCTCATAAGTGGAGTACCGGGCATTCCTAAGAGCTCAGCCAAGGGGAAACGGCCCGGAAAATAGCCTGGCATCATATAGGCCATATCAGCAGAACCTTGGATTACACCATCTAATTCCTCCCCAGCCCCCAGCAGAGTGCCACCATGATATAAATCAATTTTAATGCGTCCATTTGATGCTTTTTCAATCTCTTCTGCCAATGGATCAAGAATCTCTGTACATTGAAAGGCAGTTGGCGGGAACATACTAACTAGAGACAGTGTTATTACTTCTTTACCTGCCTGTGCTTCTGTATTTTCTTCAGGCTCTGAATCTACTGTTCCTGGTGTTTGGGAAGCGCAGCCAGCAATATACAACCCTAAACTAACAATTAACAGCATAGTGATGCATAATATTCCATATTTCTTCATTTTTCTCTCTCCCCGTATAAGTTTGATTGGTAACATGCTGCCTTCATTTTGTATTGCAACTCCTGTCTAAACCCTACACCCTACTAACCACATAAAACAAATCCACTCCCTCTTTTAGAGTCAAAAGTTTGTGTTACTAGCTAATCCTCCCCCCTCTAGAGATTTATTTATTATAGCAATGCTCGCTATTGTACTTATAGCAATGCTATTCTACCCTGCCTTTTTTATAGTGAAACCAAGCCCCTGCTAATAGAGAAGCTGGGGTAAAAATGTAGCTATTCCTGGGAACGCAATCAACAAAGCTATGAAAATAAAATCTGCGATAATAAATGGTATAGCTCCCCTAAATATTGTTTCTATCGGTACTTCTGGAGCAACTCCCTTCATAACAAATACATTCATACCTATGGGAGGTGTAACAACGGCCGTAGATGTAAAGACAACCATCACTATACCAAACCATATTGGATCGTATCCCAATGACGAAATTATGGGGACGAAAATTGGAGCTGTAAGCAAAATTAAAGCCATTGCATCGATAAAGCAACCCAAGAAAAACCAAATTATCGAGATTACGAGCAATATCGTCCAACCAGGTAATGGTAGACTTCCAACCCAATTTGACAATTCAAATGGTATGCGCGTCAACACAAAATAGCGGCTAAATAATTTTGCACCCGCAACTAAGAGAAAAATCATTGCACTAAGACTAACAGTGTTCGTTAACGCTTGATTGAGTTTCTCCCAATTCATCTTTTTCCTGATAAAGGTAACGGCCATTATAGCAAAAGCACCGACCGCACCTGATTCAGTAGGTGTAAACCAGCCTAAAAATAACCCCCCGATAGATATTAAAAATACGATGATAATATCAACAACGCCTCCGCGAAGCGATGCTATCTTCTCTCTTAAACTTACACTTCCTGAGCCTGCTGGTGCCATAGAGGGATACATTTTAACTAACACCGCGATCATTAACATATAAACGAGCATATGAACTATCCCTGAAGTTACGCCGGCAAGGAAAAGTTTCCCTATGGAATTTTCTGTCGCTATGCCGTAGATAATTAGAATCATGCTGGGCGGTATCAAGCTCCCCAACGATGCACCAGCTATGATACTTCCGGTGCTTAATCTATCATCGTAGTTGTATTTTTTCATCTCTGGCAGAGCTATATAACCCATTGTTGCAACTGTAGCAGTAAGTGAACCACATACTGCACCAAATAAAGCACAGGCAGCTTGCGTGGCCAAAGCAAGCCCCCCCCTGTAACGGCCTAAAAATTTATAACAAGAATTATATACGTCTGCACCAATTCCTGAATATAAAGCGATGGTACCCATTAGAATAAACATAGGAGCAACCGCCATCGAGTACATTGAAAAGGTCGTATACAGTTCTTGAATAGTCAGATCGAAAGCCACTGCAGGAGACCGCATAATACCAATACCTGCAAAGCCTATTATGAACATCGCATAAGCTACCGGCATTCCCAAAATCAAAACCAACACAAAAATTACCATACTAATTGCACAAAGTAAGTTCGGATCCATCTATCTTCCCCCCCCCTTTATTGTCGAGATTAATAAATGCAGTATAGCTATGGTCAACAATATTAAACCGATCAAAATAGCTATACTCAGCAAAAATATGGGAATTTGTAAATCCTGTGTATATTCCCCAATGAAGTATTGATTTTGTACATGTGGGAACATCTTCAAAGCAACAGATAGAAAAAAGATTAAACTTGCAGAACCGGTTACTATTTGAATGATTCTTTGAGCTCCTTCCGGAAACTTTTCTAAAAAAAAGTCCACTTTTACATGCCCATCCTCAAATGCGCGTATAAATAAGGCTAAACTTACAAATGTAAGTGTTAACAAACAGCTAACTTCAACAGCCCCTTGGACCGGTTTGCTGAACAAGTATCTCATTAAGATGTTAATCACGTTAATGAAAATGACTACTAATAAGGCTATACCGTTGAAAGAGTTAACATATTTGCTTGTTCTTTCAATTAATTTGCGAGTTATCTCCATTCCCTTTAAGCCTCCTTTTATTCAAAACATACTAGAACCCCATCCATAACGTTGTTGCCTGATATCTTCGGTTTACGATTAGCGGTAAAGTATGCTATCTTTTGACAACTTCATATTACCTTATTACCTCTTTCATTAAGTCATTTATGTCTTTAATTCCTTGTAAATTTGATAGCATCTCAAATGATTTTGTAACTTTTTCGTTAGATAGCACCTTCGAAGCACAGTTGGTATATTTTAATTTAAACTCTTCCGGTGTCAGTGGATTGTCTCGCATTCCTTTTGATATTAGTACTTCCTTATAAATCTCCCGTCCATCTTTTAACTTAATTAAAACACTCTTGGGATCAAATTCAGTGAAAGAACCCTGGCTAGGCATTGGAAATTTTACCATCCATTTCATCTTATCAATTAAACTCAAAACCTCTGGTTGATTTACCATTTCATCAGTAAAATGATCTAAATTAACAGGTCCAGAAATTAGTGCTCTTGCCACCGTGTACTCCAAACTAAATTTTCCTTGCAATCCCGTTTTTGGGCGATGATAAATAAGAGGAAGCTCGGCCACCGGATTAACTCCCAGCTCTATTTCCAAAATATCATCTAAGGAAAATTCATAGTTTTTCTTAATATCTAAAACAGCGTCAATAGCAAAATGCGTTCCCCCGCAGGAAGGGTAAGGTTTAATCAACAAACCTTCGGGATTTGTTATAATAAAAGTTTTGCCGAGATTATTAGTAATTTCTTTCCAATCCACTGTCTCGTTATGACCAAAAGCTTTAAAAAAACCTCTCTCCGCTTCAAATATATTAGAAATTGCCGTATATCCATCTTTAGCTAAAAGCACAGCCTGAATGCCATTGGCTGCAGCCTGTCCAGCATGAAGTGGTTTGGTCATAGTCCCGTTATTAGCCCTTATGCCAGAAGCTAAAGATGCAGCTATACCC
>FZPS01000216.1_pt339 | contig 18439 bp, 16 predicted proteins | sample 1817821 | NCBI WGS metagenome assembly FZPS01 (sample SAMEA104158645, study PRJEB21678) | metagenome | place: Germany | collected 2015-04-21
ATGAACCGGTGAATGTGCTAGTAATTCAGCCCAATCTAGAACCCTATGATGAGGCCAAGATGTTATCGAATAATCAAATACTTGAGAGGCTTATTAATATGGCTGATTCGAAGATTGATAATAATACCGATTTCATTCTCTGCCCTGAGGGCTGTTTGGAAGAGAGAATATGGGAGGATGCCCTAGACAATTCCTATAGCCTATATAGACTTAGTGAGTATCTTAAGAATTATCCAAATTCAGAATGGCTGGTAGGTTCTTTTACGGCCAAGCTCCAAGATGAGTCCGAAAAGACTGAGGCATCTAGACCAATAACCCATGCTCCCAAGCCTTATTATTCCCTTTATAATAGCGCCATTCAAATTAGAAAAGACGATGACTTCAATGTCTACCACAAAAAGAAACTAGTGCCAGGGGTAGAAAGAATGCCATTCTATAAATACGTAAAGAAGGTATTGGATTTTGCAATCTCACTAGGCAATCTCCCTGTTGGAACATTAGGAGTAGACAATAATCAACCTCTTATTATTCACAATAGCAATGATAGCATTAAGGCTATTATGGGGATTTGCTATGAGTCGGTCTACGGAGAGTTTCTTGCTAGGAAGGCCCAAGAGGGAGGGTCGATGATTTTCATAATTACCAATGACTCTTGGTGGAGTGATACTCAAGGCTATAAGCAACACGCGTCCTACGCTAGGCTTAGGGCCATAGAAACCAGAAGGTATATTGCTAGATCGGCTAATACCGGGACGTCCATGTTTATTGACCCAATGGGTAGGGTTATGGAAAAGACTGAGTTCTGGGTTCCTGACACCATAAAAGAATCCATAAAGCCACAATACAAAACAACCTTCTATGCTAAGCATGGAGACTATATAGCAAGAATTAGCTTGCTTACCGCCCTAATCTTGGGTTTGGTATCATTTGTCAAAAACATTATAAATAAAACTAAAGACTAAGACTATGTTTAAGAAAGTACCACATACTTATGTGATTATATTTGCATTAATTATAATTGCAGCTGTTTCGACCTGGTTTGTGCCAGCTGGAGAGTTCGAAAGAGAACCACAGGTTACGGAAAGCGGCAAGGTGATTAACGGAATAGTACCAGGCTCCTATCATAAGGTCGAGCAAAGCCCTCAGACCTGGGAGATTATGTCTGCTTTCTTTAAGGGTTTCCAAAAAGCCCCAGCCATTATTGCCTTCTTATTAATATTAGGTGGAGCATTTTGGATACTCAATGAAACCAAGGCAATCGATATGGGAGTTCAGAGCTTTTTAAGGCATTCAAATAGGCTAGAACAAATCCGGCTCTTTAAGTGGATAGGAGTTAATAACCTGATTATTATCGTGATTATGGTAATGTTCAGCCTCTTTGGAGCCATATTTGGAATGAGTGAGGAGACCATTGCCTTCGTTATTATCTTCGTCCCTCTTTCCATTAGTATGGGCTACGACTCCATTGTAGGAGTCTCGATGTGTTTCTTAGCAGCAGGACTTGGTTTCGCAGGCTGTATACTCAATCCTTTTACCCTAGGAATTGCTCAGGATATTGCAGGAATTAAGATGTTTAGCGGAATTGAGTATAGGCTGGTAATATGGTTTATTATTACAGCCATTGGAATTGCCTTTGTATTATGGTATGCCAATAGGGTAAAGAAAAACCCAGAGAGGTCCATAATGTATAAGGAAGATGAGTATTGGAGAAAGAATCACGCTAATGCTGAAGAGCTTGAGCCAACAAAGGCCAATAAAGGCACTTGGGCAAGCTATATTCTCTCATCCCTAGTCTTGGTTGCCTATTCAATCAAAATCGGATTAGAATCATTGGGAACTGCCTCAGGCATATCCATATACGTATTTATGCTAGTGCTAAATATAATCTATCTAATAGTCGGTTATAAGACGCTTAAGAAGTCTATTCAGTTCTTCTGCCTCTCCATTCTAATATTTACAATAGTCTATTTGGTAGTAGGAGTTATGCTATTCGAATGGGACTTCGTACATATTGCAGCATTATTCTTCTTTATGGCAATTCTTGCAGGAATGGCCTTAGGTAAGGATGCTTCCGATATATCCAAACTATTTATAGAAGGTGCAAGAGATATGCTATCTGCAGCCTTGGTTGTGGGTCTAGCATCTGGAATTATTGTAATCCTAGAAGATGGAAAGATTATTGATACCTTCCTTAATTCAGTCTCCAATTCAATTAGCTCTTCAGGAGAGCTTGGAGCCCTTAGTCTAATGTATGGTTTCCAATCCATACTCAATGCAATTATAACCTCGGGAACTGCCAAGGCAGCCATGCTTATGCCAATGTTTAGAGAGGTGGGCATCCTAGCAGATTTATCATTGCAGGCTGTGGTAACTGCCTTCCATATTGGAGATGGGTTTACCAATCTAATAACACCGACCTCGGGAGTATTGATTGGAGTCTTAGGCATTGCTAAGATACCTTATGCAAAATGGTTTAAATGGGCATGGAAATTCATATTAGCAATGGTAGTGCTTGGATGGGTATTATTGATTCCAACAATTTATTTCAGCCTACCTGGCTTCTAGTACCTAAGTTATTTATATATTTGCAATCTAAAATAAAACAATAAGATTATATGAGAGACGAATTTGAAGTTCAAGACAGAAACGAAGACAATATTGAGGTTGTCACTAAAGAAACAAAGCCAAGAAATAATGGTAGCTTATTCCCAATTATTTCAACGCTTTCCCTAATAGGAGTAGTGGTCATCCTTATAATAATGCTATTTGGAGGGAATAAGACCAGTCCAGCAAAGCAAGTGGACTCAGAAACCTTTACAGGCGAGCTTAGGATTGCCTATGTGAATACCGATTCCATAATGCTAGAATACGAATATGCCAAAGACCTTGAGGCAGGGCTAAAGACCTATCAAAATCAGCTAGAGTCAAGCTATGAGAGCCAGCTTAGAAGGCTTCAAACAGACTTCGAAAACTATATGAAGACGGGTGATAAGCTTACTCTTACCGAGCAGAAAAGAACCGAAGAAGACCTAGCAAGAAGAGAGAGGGAGATTCCACAGCTCCAGCAAGAGTCCATGGTAAGACTTCAGACTAGGCAGATGGAAGATAATGAAAAGCTACTCAATGCTGTATATGCGTTTATTAGAGATTATAATGAAAAGAACGATAATTATAATATTATTCTTTCAAAGAGCTATGTCTCAAGTGCAATCCTCTATGCCGATACAGTAATGGATATTACCAAGGAGATAATCGAAGGCCTTAATAAGGAATATAAGCAGGTAAAGAAGAAATAAGTCCATTTGTAAAAGCCTTATTATAAGCCTGTTATAAATGGTGCCGAGTTCGTTGAAATGATCTCGGAAGACAAGAAACTGTTCTCGCAAGACAGAAATCTCTTCTGCGAGAACAGTAAACCAACTCGCCATTCTATTTCATAGCCTTATTATTGCTCTAGAATTACCCTAAATATAGAACCTTCATTCTCTATACTGCTAAACTCAATTTCGCCTCCAATCGACTCAATTATGCTTTTGACTATCGAAAGTCCTATACCTGTGCCGTCTTTCTTGGTAGTAAACTCATTAGAGAATATCTTGGATTGATTTTCTTCGGATATTCCAATGCCATTATCCTCAATTTCAATATAGAACCTATTATCCCTATCAATCAACCTGATTTCAATGCGACCATCCCTGCCTTCTGGTATGGCCTGTACCGAGTTTTTGACTAGGTTATTCAATATCCTAATCAAGGATTGCTTATCCGTATTGATAAGACCCTTCTTATTGCTATGATTTATTAGCTCAATCTCGACATTATTACTGGTCCTATGAATATCAACCACGTGGTTTAGACATTCAACTAGGTCACATGACTCGTTCTTTCTTTCAGTACTCAAAGAATAGTCGCTTAACTCGTTTGCAATCTCACTCAGAGTATTAATCTGGTCGATAATGGAGCTAGAAACCTCCGAAAACCTTTTCTCAAAGCTCGACCTATCAGTAATTTGAAGCCTTTGTAGCTGTTGAATAGAAAGCTTTATTGGTGTAAGTGGGTTCTTTATATCGTGAGCAACCTGCTTTGCAAGCTCCCTCCAAGCCTTTTCCCTCTCCGTTTTCTGTAATAGAATTGCTGAGGCTTCTAGTTTTTCGACCATCTCATTATAAGACTCAATTAAATCACCCAATTCATCAGATCTCTTCCAGTCTATTTTCTCATTCTTCTCAAGATTAATTATTGATATCATATCCCTAACCTTTCTAAGCGGGCGTGTAATATATTTGGAAAGGATATAGGCGAAGAGTATCGAAAATATCACCCATACTATATAGGCATTGGAAAAGGTGTTAATAAACTCATTAATCTTTTCCTCGAGTTTCTTCTGTTGAATAATAAATGGAATATGTATATAGCCCAATAGGTCACCCTTATAGAGGATTGGCATATAGGAGGCTAGGTATTCCCTGTTTCCAATATTCTCTTCTAGTATTAATATGGGAGAATGCCCGAGAGAACCAAAGGTTTCTGGATTGATTTGCTTGGATATTAGCTTCTTATCAAATACTTCAGGCCTAGAGCTATGGGTCAAAAAGCCTTCCTTATCGAATATATTTATATCGGTTAGGAATATATTGGATAGCTTATAGATTTCATTCTCAAGCTCATAAGCTTGGTCGTCCTCTAATAGCTCTTGAATTTTATAGGATATGGATTGGGTCTTTTCTAATAATGTATCGGTATTTCCATCTAGGTTTAGTTCCGAATAATACTTTAGGGAAATACTGCCAAAGACAATAAAGGAGAGAACGAAGATAAAGATTATAATCGCCTCAATATTAGAACTAATGCCTAGGTCTCTAAATCGAGATCTAATCTTCTTGGAAAAGATAAATAATGCTATACTTAATATTATGGTTGAGAGAAGGGCTGTAAATGAAACAACGGAAAGATATGCCCAAAACCCAGACCTAGATTTTTCAACCAACCATTTCTTCCTTCCGTCCTTGCATTCGAGGAGGTAGTAGCTTTTATTGGAGATTGAGCTCCAAGAATTTGCCTCTAGATTTTCAATATTAGGATAGGCAATATTGCCATATTGAAAGACCAGCTCATTATCGATATATATACCATAATTATCTATCTTGTTTTCATGAATCCTCTTATTCTCTTCATCCAAAAGAAGGTCGGGATAGCTCATCTCTTTGGAGTCTGTCCTACGCAAACAATCTATAAAGATATATCTTGGACTAGTTTCCGAAACAAGCTCAAACACACCCATATAGGCTGTTTGATTAATAAGACTATTATCAATAAATATACTTAGGTTGCTATCAATGGCCTCAGCGTCTTGGAGTCGGGTATGGAAGTATTCAATACATTCAACCTCCAAGTTTTGTGGAGAGATAATAATATCATCCCCATCCTCACAAACAATTACCCCAATATGGTATTGATTGCTAAGCTTGGAGAGGGTAATATCCCTAATGCCCAGTTCAACCTCCTCCTTGCTAAGACTATTGAGATAGTCCTCGTTTTCAATTATATAATCCCCGATTTCACCAAGGGCCTCTTCGGCAATTGGGTCGGTGGTCTCCGATAATGCCCTAAGCCCAATCAGAATATTCTCCCTATCTTCCTTAATATTATGACTATATATCATCCATCCAATTGCAAATGAGAATAGTATAAGGATTAAGGCCTTGGACTTAACGGAGTCGAGCCTTAGTTTTCTAGGGAAGCTAGACCTAATAATCTTACGAATATAAATATAGAATATCAGCTGGCTAATAACCAATAAGAAGAATAGGAAATACATATTCTTATTGATTGCAATAGCGGCTTCAAGGTCAATTCTAATATTTAAATGATTGAGGGAGATATAAATAAACCCAAGGTTTATGGCTAGGCCTAATAGGATTAATATCACACCCCTAAGATGTTTATTCCTAATAGGCTTTTCCATTTTAATTCCATAAACAATTATATAGAATATCACTAGGATGAAGCCAAGGTCTCCAAGATTATAAACGCCTTTGTTTTGATATAGGATTGAGGAATGGGTTAGTATTGGTAGGTTTAGGTGTCTTAGTACCGAATAGCCTAAAACAAATAATAATATATATACAATACGTTTCCACCATGGCTTAGGTCCAGCCCTGCTAATCCTTATTCCAATTATAATTAATAAGATTAGAAAGGCTATTAGGGAGAGATTGGCTAGGTAGTACTTGGAGCTAATCCTCGACTTGGAGCTATCCAAATAAAATATGGTCTTATCCTCAAGCTTAATGGGATTGCCCTTGCTTAGGCTAATCTCCAAATCCTCAATATGACCTAGTCCTAGGCTTGGATTAAACCTATCTTTTAGGTATTTATTATTAATCTCTCTTTCATGCTTTATTGGTTTAGCAAATAGGATGATACTATCGCCTAAGGCCTTGTTTGATAAGAGGTAATAGCTGCTTCCAATCTTTAGAAAGCTATTATTATAGTCCTTGCTATATATTCTATCAACAGCTATTTGATTGCTAGACCAATAGACCAGAACACTGTCCTGATAAATCAGCTTAATCCCGTCTTTTTCAATGCTATTATACTCCTGCTCTATTCTTTTCTCTAGGCTTTTCGAAATAGAGCTAATACTATTAATAGAATGGGATATAGAGTCTAGGACAATCAAGACTATAACCAGCCCTAATATCCATAAAATACTGCTTTTCCAATTTTTGATTTCCATAATTCCTTACCTTAGGTTAATAATAATCGCTTCCACTGCGAAACCCAGCTACAAAGATACATTAATTTCTATTCTTTATAATAGAAGAGTAAAACCCATTACGATGCTGCTAATTTAATCTGCGATAATAAATAGTTTATGATATTAAATAAAATGACTTTTGGACTTGGTTTTTTATAAAAACAGCCTCTTTGAAAAGGTCTTATTAATGCTGACAATATGGCAAGCCTGCTATGACGCAATGGCATGAGAGAGAAGTAATTAAAACATCTAGATGTTTTCGCTGTTTTCATCTAGATGTTTTCGGCCAAAAGACGCCGTGTCTGGAGGCTGGAGACGCCGTCTCCATGCCCTAGAGAGGCTGTCTCTACCATGGAAAGACGCTGTCTCCGGCTTGTGAAGACGGCGTCTTTTTGACCAAAACACCTAGGCCTTTTAGGGTATTTTCCTAGGATGAAATCAAAACATCTAGACCTATGGTTTAAACAGTAAATCTTTATCAAAAACCGTGCCAAGAGCCTGAAAATAAATAGATTAAAAGGGTTTTGTCCTATCTTAATCTATAGTTTTGATTGCTTAAATTCTTATTTCTAATAAATACTCCAATATAGAATAAGTCTATACTAACCCTGTCTTCTGCAAGGCTTATAAGATATTCGAAATACCTATGGCTTGATTCGTCCTTATATTGGTCAATATATATATATATCTTGTTCTCTAGCTCGGAGAACCCTTCGAAATTATCTCTATCAATATATATAATGCCCTCTTTTCCAAACCTAGCTTCAAAGGACTTTATTAGCCTAGACCTAGAATAAGACTTGTTTTTGATTATCGAATTATATAATTCAAACATATATGGAGAATGTATGGAGTATGCGTTCTTAGCTTTGATTCTATGCCTTATCCAAGCCCTAATTTTATAGATATTCATCGTGTTAATCTGATTTTATTCTTAGTTATTACCCTCTTAAAGTCTAGAATTGAAATAAATTATATAACTTTGCTCATAATTATAACGCTGAATACTAGAAAATGGTTTTAAGAACGGAGAATATTTCTAAGAGATATGGCAAGAGATTGGTGGTTAAAGGTGTCTCTATTGAGGTTAGCCAGGGCGAAATAGTCGGTTTGCTTGGGCCGAATGGGGCAGGGAAGACCACCACCTTCTATATGATGGTGGGGCTTATCAAGCCTTTGAACGGTAAGATATTCCTTAATGATGTTGATATCACCACAATGCCAATGTATAAGAGGGCTCAAAACGGGGTAGGCTACCTGGCTCAGGAGGCTTCTGTGTTTAGAACCCTATCGATTGAGGATAATATTATGTCTGTGCTTGAGTTTAGAAATCTTTCTAAGCAAGAAAGAAAGGATATAATGGAGAGTCTCTTGGAGGAGTTCGGCCTTAATCATATTAGAAAGAGCAAAGGTAACCAGCTTTCGGGAGGGGAGAGAAGGAGGACGGAGATTGCTAGGGCGCTTGCTGCAGACCCTAGGTTTATACTCTTGGATGAGCCTTTTGCGGGTGTGGACCCAATTGCTGTTCAGGATATTCAAATGATTGTAGAAAAGCTTAAAGAGAAAAACATTGGAGTGCTTATCACCGACCATAATGTTCACGAAACCCTTACCATAACCGATAGGGCATATCTTCTCTTCGAGGGAGATGTTCTTAAGTCGGGGACTCCTGAGGAGTTGGCTTTGGATGAGGAGGTTAGGCGAAAGTATTTAGGAGAGAACTTTTCTCTACGATAAAGAATAAGATAATATGCTACTAGTTTATGTTGAAAGGCTTACCAATAGATTAGGTTATACGCTCAAGCTGATATTTGGGGATATACTCGGTATAGACTATAGCATTACGGACGATGCGGAAAGCTTTGTTCAATATTCTGGTCATAAGCTTTCTTATGCCAAGTCTAGGCTTTCGGATGAGATATTTATCTATTCCAAAGAAATCCTCTTTGAGACAACCATTGAAGACAAGGATATCAGCGTGTTTGAAACCAATGGCTTTCCTGCTTTCTTTAGGACCTATTCCCAAGATTCTTGTGTGGATTTCGATATATTTGCAGCTAGTTTCTACCTAGCTTCTAGATACGAAGAATACCTTCCTCATATCCAAGATATCCATAATAGATATAGGGCTGAGGATAGCCTTGCTTATAAGAATGGATTCTTAGAGAAACCAATTGTAAATATATGGGCAAACCATCTTAAGGGCTTGATGCTTAGCGTATATCCCAATATAGAGTTTCCAAATAAGAAGCCGTTTAGATACATCAATACCATAGATGTAGACTCTGCATATTCCGTGCTGGAAAAGTCCTGGATTAGGGTTTCATGGGGTATGGTAAGGGATGTATTTAGGGGAAATTTCTCGGAACTTATTTATAAGCTAGATGTATTAAGGAAGAAAAAGCCCGACCCGTACGATAATTTCAATTATTTATTCTCTTTAATTAATAAATACAACCTTAAGACGGCCTTCTTTGTGCTTTTTGGCAAATACGGAAGGTACGATAAGAATATATCTCCAGATAATAAGAGGTTTCAAGAGCTGGTTAAGTCCTTATGCGACTATGCCAAGGTTGGGATTCATCCTTCTTATTCTTCCTTAGAGGACCCCGACCTAGTAGGAGAACAGATTAGAAAGCTTAGAAATGTAATACATAGACCAGTATTTAGAAATAGATTCCACTATCTTCGCTTTTCCCTGCCTAGGTCATATAGGATATTGATAGAAAACAAGATTACAGAAGAGTATTCCATGGGTTATTCCAATGCTATAGGCTTTCGTTCGGGCTTATGTACAGACTATAACTTTTATGATTTGGAGTATGACTATGAAACAAAACTAAGGATTTTCCCGTTTGCTGTTATGGATGTGGCTCTTAAGAACGGTTTAGGCCTAGATGCTAATGCCTCTATTGAGAAGCTTAGAAGACTGATAGATGAGGTGGTTAGGGTGGAGGGAAGATTTATTAGCTTATGGCATAATGAGTCGCTTAGCGATAGATACGAATGGCAGGGCTGGAGAGAGGTCTATGAGTTTATGATAGAGTACGCAAGCTTGGGTATAAAGAAAAACTAATTGATATAATATGATAGTAATAACTGGTGCTGCTGGCTTTATTGGAAGCTGTATGGTTAGCAAACTCAACAGAAAAGGGATTGAGAATATTTTGATTGTAGATGATTTTAGTATTAAGGCTAAGGAAGACAATTATAATAGGCTAAGGTTTTCTCAAAAGATAGAAAGAGATGATTTCTTGGAGTGGTTCGCTAATAACCCCGACAAGATAAGCTATATGATTCATCTTGGAGCAAGAACGGATACGGCAGAGTTTGATTGGCAGGTGCTTCTAAGGCTTAATCTCGACTATACAAAAGAGATATGGAAGATTTGCTCTTCCAATAATATACCTCTAATATATGCTTCCTCTGCCGCAACCTACGGAGATGGAGAAATGGGCTACGATGATTCTATTGAGAAGATAGGGTCTTTGAAGCCGCTTAATCACTATGGGAAAAGCAAGCAAGACTTCGATATATGGGCTTTGGAACAAGAGGAGTCGCCTCCGTTTTGGGCAGGGCTTAAGTTCTTTAATGTCTATGGCCCAAACGAATACCATAAGTCTAGGATGGCTTCTGTAATATTCCATTCTTTTAATCAAATCAAAGAAAGTGGAAAGGTTAGGCTGTTCCGTTCTCATCGCAAAGACTATAAGGACGGCTACCAGCTTAGAGACTTTATCTATGTCAAAGACCTAGTATCTGTAATTGACTTTATTATGAGCTCGAATATAGACTCAGGTATATATAATCTAGGTACGGGTAAGGCAAGAAGCTTCTACGATTTAGCAAGCTCAACCTTTGCAGCCATGGGAATAGAGCCTAATATTGAGTTTATTGATATTCCAGAGGATATAAGAGATAAATATCAATACTTTACAGAGGCTAAGATGGATAAGCTCCTAGCTCAAGGTTATAATAAAGAGTTTTATAGCCTAGAAAAGGGAGTTGAGGATTATGTTCAAAACTATTTAAATAAAAAGGAATACTATTAAATATGAATTACAAAGAAAAACTTAAGAAGATAAAGGCTTTTGTCTTCGACTACGATGGAGTTATGACCGATGGTTTTATGTGGATTGCTGGCGACGACTTTGTGCTAAGGGCAGGGAATGTAAAGGATGGTTATGCATTACAGTACGCAATTAGAAAGGGCTATCAAATAGCAATATTATCAGGAGGTAATGGAGATAGTATAAGGTCGAGAATGGAGATGCTTGGCATAAAAGATATATACCTAGGTTCTCACCGCAAGAAGCAGATATTCCAAGACTATCTTAAAGAGAAAGGTCTTTCTAGTGAAGAGGTTTTGTTTATGGGAGATGATATCCCTGACTACGAAGTAATGAAGGAAGCCGGAGTAAGCGCCTGCCCTGCTAATGCAGTTATGGAGATTAAGAGTGTGGCCGATTATATTTCAGATAAGGATGGAGGCCAGGGCTGTGTAAGAGATGTAATAGAGCAGGTGATGAGGCTTCAGGGCAATTGGTTTCACGAAGATGCAATAGAATGGTAAAATCAAAGATAATAGGTGGTCTAGCGTTTATGCTATTATTTCTATCTTCTCTAATAGGTACAGGAAAAGAGGATAGGAAGGCAACCTATTATCACGATAAATTCGTCGACCGCCTTACAAGCACAGGTGAGGTATTCAGCCAAAAAAGATATACGGCAGCTCATAATACCATGCCGCTTAATAGCTTTGTAAAGGTAGTAAACAAAGAGAATAATAGATTTATAATAGTAAAGATAAATGATAGATGTCCGCGCAAAGGTGTTATTGACCTTAGTTTAATAGCCGCCAAAAGAATCAATATGATTAAGCAGGGGGTTACTAATGTTAGCGTAGAGATACTTAGGGAAGACTGTCAAGAGGTTTGGGAGAAGCAGGATGAGATATTCTATTTCTTCGATCGTTCAAAGCAGGTAGATAGCCTTTGGAGAGCAAGGTTTGCCCAGCTATTAAAAATAAGTAAGGCAGGACTTCCTCATAAATATCTTTTTGCAACCAATATATGTGTGATAAGAACCTCGAATAGGGATGAGGCAATAAGGACATTAAAAGAATTAAATAAGGAATACGAAAGAAATCTTTCAGCAAATAGAGAAAGAAAAACGAATATGTATAATATATATATAGGCCCTTATTTTACAAGGGAAATAGCAGAGATAGAGGTTGAAAAACTCCGAAAAAAGGGTCTTCGTCCTCGTCTTTTTTAAAAGAAAAACATCAAATAGTTTTATATTATACTATTTTTCTTTACTTTTGCAAGGTAGCTTTATGTATCTAAAGCAAGACATATTAGAGTAGTGTGTTGATTATGAGGCATGAGCGTAAGGATTATATTAGATTAATATGAGATAGTATTATAATTTAGACTATGTATAGACGACAAATCATGTTATTTTTCAGCAAATATGCGAGAGTATATTTGTTTATATTAGTGAGTGCAGTTTCTTTATTGGGCTTTTCTCAACAAGAGCCTCAATTCACGCAATACATGTTTAATCGTCTCTCGTATAATCCCGCATATGCAGGAAGTAATGGAGCAATTTGTATGACTGGTTTTTATAGAAATCAATGGATGGGTCTTAACCTAATGGAAACTGCCGGTGGACAGCCGTCAACGCCTCAGACATTAAACTTCTCTGTCGATGCTCCAATTACTGCGCTTAGGGGAGGAATAGGAGGAACAATTATCTCAGATAAGATTGGCTTTTGGAGTCAAACCTTTGTAAAGCTAGACTATGCGTATAGGTTTGAGCTTCCAACAGGTAACCTTGCCTTCGGTCTAGAGGCTCAGCTGTTTAGCTCTAGCCTTGATAGGTCTAAGCTTCAAGGCTCTGACCAGTTTGATGACTTAGATAATATAGGTTCATCGAGTGACCCTGTGCTTGCTGGCTCAACCAATGACGACTTTTTGTTTGACTTGGGCTTTGGAGCCTATTATCAAGTGCCTGGAAAGCTCTATATAGGCCTATCCTCAGCAAAGCTATTAGAAACCAAAAGCAAGAAGCTTAATTGGGAGCATAGACGACACTACTTTATTATGGCAGGTTATGATTGGACGGTGCCGTCCAACCCAATGCTTAGGGTATTGCCGTCGATGCTAATCAAAACAGAGCTATCCTCCATGCAGATGGATGCGAGTTGTATATTAGAATACAATCATAAGTTTTGGGGAGGATTGAATTATAGGATACAAGACGCAATAAGCGTTATGGGTGGTTTTAGTGTAGGTGGTCTAAAGTTTGGTTTGGCATATGACCTTCCAACCTCCAGGCTCTCAACACAAGGAGTTGGGTCTTTGGATATATTCCTTAGATATTGCTTCAAGGTAGAGAAGGCTCCAAAACCTCCTACGAGCTATAGAAATACAAGAAGAAATTAATATTAGTTGAAACAATATATATATGTAGTGCGTATAATAGTAGAAATTAAAAAGAACAAAATATGAAAAAGCTAGTTTTTATAGTATCTATTGTAATGTTGACAATAGGTTGCGGTACGTCCGATAGTGGAGAGCTTATTGGTGTTCAAGGACGAAAGTCATTTGAAGACATGCAGCCTTATGGTATGGTAGAAATTCCACAAGGGAGCTTTATGATGGGCTCTGCCGATGAGGATGTTTATAATACTCAGCACCACCAACCGAAAACTGTTCAAGTTGCATCGTTTTGGATGGATGAGACTGAGATAACAAATAATGAATATAGACAATTTGTTTATTGGGTAAGAGACTCCATAGCTTATAGGCTATTAGGAGAGGTATATCCAGAAAAGTATTTAATAGAAGAAGATCAATATGGAGAGGAGTATCCTGTTCCTGTGATTAATTGGAATGCAAAGATAGACTGGACAATGAAAGATCCAGAGGAAAGAGATATGCTCTATACTATGTTTTTGCAGCAAGACGAAAGATATTACAATAAGCTTCAATTCGATATCAAGAAGTTTAATTACGAATACTATTGGATAGACCAAAGCCTAGCTGCTCAAAAAGATAATTCAGGGCAGCAGCTCGATCAAGAATATCGTGGCTCGGCTTTTTCTGGACGTCCAGAAGGTCTTAGAAATAGAAGTAAGGTAATGAAGAGAGAGATTATCAATATTTATCCAGACACGTTATGTTGGATTCATGATTATGCTTACTCTTATAATGATAACCTTACTAGGTCATATTTCTCACACGTGGTTTACGACCACTATCCAGTCGTAGGAGTAACATATAGACAGGCCAAGGCTTTCTCTGTATGGAGAACCCTAATGATGAATAATTACCTAGAAGCCAATAATTACTCTAGAATGGAAGATTTCCGTTTGCCAACAGAAGCAGAGTGGGAGTATGCAGCAAGAGGTGGTGGTATAGGCGGAGCCTATCCTTGGGGAGGCCCTTATGTTCGTAATGGTAAAGGTTGCTTTATTGCTAACTACAAACCAATGAGAGGTAATTATGATGATGACGGTGGAATAACTCCAGTAATAGTAGCTCACTATGCACCAAATGATTTTGGTCTCTACGATATGGCAGGTAATGTTTCGGAATGGTGTGAAGACACATTCAATCCTTCTGCATATAACTATGCTCACGACCTCAGTCAGGTGGCAAGATATACAGCAACAGAGGATGATAGTCCTGTAATGAAAAGAAAGGTAATTAGAGGAGGCTCTTGGAAGGATCAAAAGCATTTCATCCAAACAGCCACTCGTTCCTACGAATATCAAGACTCAGGTAAGAGCTATGTAGGTTTCCGTTGCGTACAATCTTACATGGGAAGACAAAGAGGAGATAACCCGAAGACATCTTCGAACGTATATAGAAATTAAGAAAACACAATAATAAACATAATAACAAAAAAATAACTATGGGCTTAGATAGTATTGTAAGAAGTAAGACTTACAAAAACATGGCAGCAAAGCTGTATGGAATGGGTGCTTCGGCAGTAATTACAGGAGCATTGTTTAAGATTCAACACTGGCCAGGAGCTGGGTATATTTTAACAATAGGTATGGTGCTTGAGGCATTAATATTCTTCGTTTCAGCGTTTGAGCCTTTGCACGTAGAATATGACTGGAGTTTAGCATATCCAGAGCTTGCAGGTATGGAAGATCCAGAAGCAGACAAGAAAAAGAAGAAAAGAAAGAAAAAAGTTAATGGTCTAGATGCTTTAGAAGGAATATCGATGGGAGATGGAATAGAGTACGAAGGAATGCCAGGTATGGTTGTAGGCGGCTTAACCACGACTCAGGCCTTAGACGAAATGCTTTCCAATGCTAAGATAGGACCAGAACTAATAGAAAGTTTAGGTAAGGGATTAAAAGACCTTTCAGATACAGCAGGTCAGCTTGGCTCGGTAGCCAACGCAACAGTTGCAACAGACGGATTCATTAAGAATATCGAAGAGGCATCAGGCTCGGCAGCAGAACTTTCATCTTCTTATAAGAAGACATCAGAATACTTAAACAAAGACCTGATGATTTCTGGCGAATACCTAGCTTCGGTTCAAGATGCAACATCAGCAGTATCTACCCTATCTAATATATATAAAGAAACAGCTAACGCATTGTCGAGTGGAGAGTCTTCATATCTAGAAGAGTTGAAGACAATGGCTTCAAGCCTATCCTCAATCAATGCTCTATATGAATTACAGATTCAAAATTCAACAATACAGCTAGAGTCTACCAAGCAGGTTCAAGAAAAGATTGATGATTTAGTAGTCAACTTTGCAGACACTGCAGAGAATGTATTAAGATATAAAGAGCAGGTCAATGCCCTATCCAAAAAAGTAACAGCTTTGAACGATATATATGGCAATATGCTTGCTGCAATGCAAACCAGAGCATAAAGTATTAACAACGAATATTTAAAATAGAATATGGCTGCAACAAATTGTCCCGAGACGCCGAGGCAGAGAATGATTTCGATGATGTATTTAGTGCTTACAGCGATGTTAGCACTAAACGTGTCAGTAGAGATATTAAACGCCTTTGTTACCGTAGGAGATTCCATGGAGAAAACCAATGTGCTTTTCTCCAAAAAGGTAGAAAGCACCTATTATGCTTTTGAACAAGCTTATGCTGGAAATCCAGAGAAGGTAGGGCCTAATTGGGAAAAAGCTAAAATTGTAAGAGAAGAGACCAAAAAACTTGTAGAATATATTGATGACGTAAAATATGAACTCCTTGTTTTAGTAGAAGGGTTTAAGGGAGGTGAAGAGGAGGCAAGACAACTGCTTAAAGAACATGGTCATAGCATAATACAGAAAAAAGATAATTATAGTATTGCTACCAACTACTTTATAGGACAGTCCGAAGACGGTACGGCCGGTAAGGCAATGGAGTTACGTAATAAGATTGAAGCCTATCAGGAGAAAATGCTTACCTTGGTTGACGCAGGCTATAAAGAACAATTAGAGAAAACACATATTGACACTAAAGGAACCTTTGTAGGAAAGAGCGGGCAAGAAATGAATTGGCAGATGTATAATTTCTACCACTCCATTACCATTGCCGACCTAGTACTACTCAATAAATTCCAGTCGGAGATTCAGAGTGCAGAGTTTGATATGATCAACTACCTAATGGCGGCAGTAAGCATGGATGACTTTAAGTTCGATAATGTAAGAGCCAAAGTAGTTCATAAATCAACCTACGTTATGCAAGGAGATTCCTATGAAGCAGAAGTCTTTGTTTCGGCTTATGACTCACATACAGAATTAAGAGCCGATGTAAGAGGAGCTAACTATATAGGAGATTCAGGAATTGTAAATATAAAGTTCCCAGCAACCGCAATTGGACCACAAAAATATACCGGGACCATTTACGTTAAGAAAGAAACAGGAGAAGAAGCCTATCCTTTCTCAGGAGAATACATAGTAGCCGAACCATCTGCCACAATATCTCCAACCAATATGAACGTATTCTATATTGGAGTAGATAATCCAGTGTCAATATCTGTGCCAGGAGCTTCGGCCGAAAGCATAGAACCGACCATAACAGGTGGAGGAGGAGCAACAATAAAGAGAGCAACTCGACCAGGCGAATACATAGTCAACGTAAAGACACAACAGCTAACCAAGATTAATGTAGCAGCCAATATTCATGGCAAGAAGATGCCAATGGGCTCAATGGACTTTAGAGTAAAGCCAATCCCACCACCGAAAGCACAGATAGGTGCTTCAGATGGAGGAAGAATAGAAAAAGAGATTTTGCTAGCACAAGGAGGACTTAGAGTAGTAATGGAAGGATTCGACTTCCCAGTAACCTACATAGTAACCGAGTTCCAGATGACCTTCAATACAGGAGGAGATGCGCAGGCACCACTAGTAGCAAGAGGGAATAGATTCACCCCAGAAATGCTAGCACAAATCAATAGATTAAGAAGAGGAAATAAGGTGTATATTGAAGGAATTAGGGCCAAGGGTCCTGACGGAGAAAGGGCAGTAGCCAATTCTCAGATGATATTCACCATACAATAAATGTATCATTAAAAACTAAATGCAATGAAAAAGATAGCGATAATCCTATTTGCGATAATCACATTATTTGGAGCATCAGCGTATTCTCAAATCCTAGAGGAGCAAAACCAAGTAGCAAGAGATGGATTCTATGACAAGATATACCATCAGCAAATTGTGCCATTTGAGTTCCCTTACGTAAGGGCAGCAGATGTAGTTTGGCAGTGGAGAGTATGGAGGCTAATTGATTTCAGAGAGAAGATGAATCAAGTATTCTTCTACCCACTCGACCCAGAGCAAGGTAAGGTCAATCTCTTCTATGCCCTAGAGCAAGCAATACTCGACGGCAAGATAAAGATATATAAAGACGATGAGTTCAAAGACGAGATAGAAGATTGGCTATCACTCAAAAAGAGTATCAACCCACCAATCACCACAACCATAGAGATAATGGACATGGATGGAACAATACAATTAATTGACTCCACCATCGAAATCCAAATCTCCAACGAAGACATTAGAACACTTAGGCTCAAAGAAGACTGGTTTATCGACAAGTCTCGTTCGGTTATGGATGTTAGAATATCAGGCTTTGCACCAATCTACTACCAAGAAAAAGAAGAAGGATCGCCACCACTACCACTACCATTATTTTGGGTAAGGTATAACGATCCAGAGGTTAGAAACCTATTAGCAAACGTTGAGGTATTCAACGAAAGAAACGATGCAGAAAGACGTAGCTATGACGATTTGTTTATAAAGCGTTACTTTACCAGCTACATCATCAGGGAATCCAACCGCTACGAAAGAACAGTAAGTACTTATCTAGTAGGCGAAGATGCCCTGTTTGAAAGCGAGTTGATTTCGGATAAGATATTTAATCTTGAAGAAGATATGTGGGAATATTAAGCAGAAGTAATTCCTATTCAAAAAAAAGGGAGGGTGATTAATTATCCTCCCTTTTTTTGTTTGAATTATGAAACTGTAACAACTCCTAACTCTCTTGCTCTCTATTCTTCTTAAAGTTTTCTGCTTGCTCGAAGATTTCAACGTAGACCTCGTCTCTTTCGACAGGAGGGTAGCCATACTCATCGAGGACGAGGATTAAATCAACCTTTAATGCAGACTTAATATCCTCTCTCTTATTCCAATCAGGATACCTTG
>FZPS01000014.1_pt487 | contig 18421 bp, 12 predicted proteins | sample 1817821 | NCBI WGS metagenome assembly FZPS01 (sample SAMEA104158645, study PRJEB21678) | metagenome | place: Germany | collected 2015-04-21
GCTACCATATACGCTGGAGTGGCGGAACAGGCAGACGCACAGGACTTAAAATCCTGCGGTAGCGATACCGTACCGGTTCGATTCCGGTCTTCAGCACCAAAGTCATAAAACTTGTTTAAGTTTTATGACTTTTTTTATTACCTGTGATATAGATAAGCATAGATAGCTATAGATACCTGGGGTAACATAAATTATATGATAATTAAAAAGAATTTATTAATAATAATATTAATTTTTCATCATAAATTTGTTTATAATGACAAAATAAATGTTCTGAGAAAATATAAATAAGAATAGGAGATATCATATTAAAAGCTAGATTTTTTAAACTTAAATAAAATAATCAGCTTTTTTTAATAAAAGGATTAGTTCTAAAATTTTATCTATCTATAAGGGATTATCAAATAAAATGTCCTACGAAAAAAATAATTAGTCGCATTAATTGACATATCTCACCTCAACATAATGCTATAATCAAAATACATTTTATGGAAGGTGGAGGAATGGTATGCAATATGGTGTGGATATATCAACTTATAAAAGAGTAAGCAAAAAGAATAATAAAAGGGAAGTTAAGCTTCAGGGAGACATTTTCAAATCCCTAATAATGCTTACTATTGGAATTTTATTAAGCAGGGTTTTATTATCAATAACAAAGGATATGGGTATAGCACCCTTTGGTATTGCATATTTGATATGTTTAAGAAAGGAAAGTATAAGAGATAAAATCCTTGCCTTAATTGGAACGATAATAGGATATCTATCAATATCTAGTGATTTAGAGGGAGCTGTAGGTTATTGCCTTGTAGCCTTAATAGTATTAATTTATAGTGAAATATGTAAGCAAATAAATCTTAAGGAAAAGGATGCTATAACATTTTTAATAATATTTTCAGCATTTTTGATCTTTAATTTTACAGTCTATAAGCAGCCTATTAGAATTAACCTAACATTTTCCTTCTTAAAATTAATAAGTATAATACCTGTTAAATATATTATAAGTTATGCATTAAGCTCAATAGATGAGCTAGATAGTGATTATTTATTCTCTACAGAAGAATTAATAAGTATGGGAATATTAATATGTTTATTAATTACTGGGGTAGGAAGTTTAAATATTTTAGGTGTTTATTTAAGAAGTACAATAGCTATTTTTGTTATTTCACTTTTTGCTTATGTTGGAGGAAGTGGATTGGGATCAGCTATTGGAATTTCCATGGGCTTTATAATAGGAATAACAAATAATGATATAGCAACTTATATAACTATCTACAGCTTGTGTGGTCTTATTATGGGGGTTTTTAAGGATACAGGCAGAGTGTTTTCATCCTTAAGCTATTTAGTGGTTTATTTTATTATATCCATGTATTCTAATTCATTTAATATAGCAGGTATCATAGAAATTTTGCTTGCATTAATCTTATTTATAATGATACCGGAAGTTATAATAAATAACATTGTAAATGAGCTTAATAGGGACAAAAAAGCTGAAATTATTAATGATTTCCACTTAAATGAAGTGAAGAATGAGTTTTTAGAAAGATTAAATTCAATGAAAGCAGTATTATCAAGCTTATCAAATTCTATATTAAATTTAGGCCAAAATGATATTTTATCTTTAAGTAATAAGGGAACTGCAATGGTTGAAAGTTTAGCAGATAGGGTTTGTTATAACTGTGAATTAAGACAAAGATGTTGGGATAGGAATTTACGTTATACCTTCGATGGTTTTTCAGAACTTATAAGCAGCTGTGAAAATAATGATATATACTTTCCAAAGTCTCTAAATAATAAATGTGTCAAGAAAAGCAGTCTTATGAAAAATGCTCAGGAGATTGTAAACAATTATACTGTTAATGAAGCTTTAAGAACTCGATTAACAGAAGGAAGAAAGCTTATAGCAAGTCATATTAATAATATGTCTGTAACTATGGGAGATATGATAAGAGATTTTGAAAAGGATGTTTCAGTGTGCACTGAAATAGATAAGGTCTTAAAAAAGGCCCTTAATAAGGCAAAAATAGAATATAAAAATATTTTCTGTTACCTAGATAGAAAAGGAAGAATGAAAATAAAAGTTACATTAAGCAATTGTGAAGGCAGTAATTATTGTGCTAGAAAAATATTGCCAGTGATAAATGATTTGGTAAAGGTTCCAATTTCAATATCCAGATCTGGCTGTAGAATAGACCCGGATACAGATGAATGTTCAGTAATAATTGAAGAAACTCCAAAGTATCATGTAGCTTCCTATGCATCAGTTAAATGCAAGGATGGAGAAACCCATATAGGAGATAGCTATAGTTTCAATGCTAATGATGATGGAACATATTTAACTATAGTAAGTGATGGAATGGGTTCTGGTCCGGAAGCCTTAGGAGAAAGTAAGTTAGCAGTAGACCTTATAGAAAAGTTTATTGAAGCGGGCTTTACTCAAAAAACTGCTATAAATACAGTTAACTCAATAATGGCAATGAAATTTAATGAAGATGAAAAATTTACAACTATGGACCTAAACTTAATTGACCTATATACAGGAGAATCAGAATTTATAAAAATAGGAGGAGTAGTTAGTTTTATAAAAAGGGGAGAAGAAGTAAAGGTAGTAAAATGCAATAGTCTTCCATTTGGGATATTAGATTCTGTAGACATAAGCTCAGAAAAAGTGAAACTTAAACATGGAGATATTATAGTATCAATAAGCGATGGAGTGTTAGATATAGATAGAAACAATTTAGGAAGTTATTATTGGTTAGAAGAATACCTAAAATACTCAGACAATAATCCATCAGAATTATCAAGAAATATATTAGAAAAAGCAATTGTTTTAAGCGATGGAAGAGTGAGAGACGATATGACAGTTTTAGTATCAAAAATCTATGCAACTCATTAGAACAACGGGCTTATAGAGCCCGTTGTTCAATTCATAATTCAAAATGCACAATTTCGGATGATTTTCAGATTGGCTGAAAATCTTAGAATATATATTCTTCTCAATAATATATCTAAAAATTTAGAATTAATCTAAAATATATTCTCTTCATAATTCAGCAAGGCTGAGTTATTTCATTAACTGAAACCTGAAACCTGAAAATTGATAACTGCATTAGCTGTTTACATCTAATGCCATTGTGTTATTATAAAGATATCAAAAAGTACTGAGGAGTTTTAAGGTGGTTAACAAGGTAAAAGCTTATATAATAGACAACAATCTTATAAACAAGGGTGAAAAAGTTTTAGTGGCTTTATCAGGTGGTCCTGATTCTGTTTGTTTGCTGCACATACTATATAAATTAAAAAGTGATTTTAACATAGAATTAGGGGCAGCTCATGTAAATCATATGTTAAGAGGAAATGAAGCTATTGAAGATGAGGAATATTCAAGGAAGTTATGTGAAAGTTTAGGTGTTGAATTCTTTTCAACTAGAATAGATATACATAAAATATCAAAAGAAAAAGGTATATCAGAAGAAATGGCTGGAAGAGAAGAAAGATATAACTTTTTTAAAGAAATAAAGCTGGCTAAGGGGTATAATAAGGTTGCAGTAGCTCATAATTTAAATGACCAGGCAGAAACTGTAATTATGAACTTAATGAGGGGCTCTGGAATAGAAGGCCTTTGTGGTATTCGAGTAAAGAGACAAGGGGGAATAATTAGACCGGTTTTATGCCTTTCAAGAGATGAAATTGAAGAGTATTGCAGAATAAATGACCTTAAGCCTAGAATAGATAAAACAAATTTAGAAAATATTTATAGTAGAAATAAGATAAGACATGATATACTTCCGTATATGAAGGAAAATTTCAATGAAAATATAATCGAAACTATTAATAGAATGAGCAAACTTATTCAAATAGATAACGATTATTTAAATAAGGAAGTTGAACTTAACTATTCAAGGTACTGTGAAAAAAGGTCTGATAGCTTAACTATTTCAAAGGGTGCCTTTTCTTTAGATTTAGCTCTTTTAACAAGGCTTATAAAAAAGTCCTTGTTTAATTTTTCAGAAAAATATAAAAATATTGAAATGAAGCATATATATGAGGTTATAGAATTATCAAAAAATACTACAAATAAAAAAATATATTTGCCTAATAACATATTATGTGAAAATATATACGGTGACATTTATTTAAAAGATAAAAGAAAAGTGTTAAATAAAAAGGATAATAAAGAAGAAGGGGAAGTAATTCTTAACAAGAAAGACTTAGATAATAATTCAATTGAATATAATAACTATATAGTAGAGTTTAAAATTATTAACAATTTGAAAAATAATATAGAATTTTCTAATAATGTATTAATAAAATATTTCGATTATGATAATATAAAAGAAGAATTAAAAATTAGGCATAGAAGAAATGGAGATAAGATGATTCCTTTAGGAATGAAAGGTAATAAAAAAGTAAAGGATATCCTTATCAACTTAAAAATACCTGCTGAAAAAAGAAAAGAAATACCTATTGTAGTTTTTGATGAGGAAATTGCCTGGATAGTTGGGCATAGGGTCTCTGAAAGTTTTAAGGTGACAAAAAAGACTAATAAAATTTTAAAAATTACTTTTAGAAGAAAGGAAACCGTAAATGCTTAAAGATATAAAAGAAATTTTAATAACAGAAGAAGTAATAAAAGAAAAAATAAAGGAAATTGGAGGTAAAATAAGCAGAGATTATAAAGATAAAAACTTATTGGTAGTTGGTATTTTAAAAGGTTCAGTAGTTTTTGCTGCTGATCTAATAAAAAATATAAATATACCATGTGAAATTGATTTTATGGCAGTATCTAGTTATGGAAATTCATCTGAAACCTCTGGTATTGTAAGAATATTAAAAGATTTAGATAATAACATAGATGATAAAGACATAATAATAGTAGAAGATATTATTGATAGTGGAGTTACATTAGATTATCTTCTAAGATACCTTGAAGCTAGAAATGCAAAAAGCGTAAAAATTGCCACGTTACTAAGTAAACCGGCAAGAAGGAAAACAGAAATTGATGTAGAATATTTAGGATTTGAAGTACCAGACGAATTTATAGTTGGGTATGGATTAGATTATGCAGAAAAATATAGAAATTTACCTTTTATAGGTGTACTAAAAGAAGAAGTATATAAGTAAAGTTTACAAAAAGTAACAAGAAGAAAGGGGGGCCTTGAATGAAAAAATATTCAAGCGCAACGGTATGGATATTTGTAATTGTGATGCTCTTTTTATCAGCAACTCTATTATGGAATGGCGGTAGTGCATCAAATAGAATAGTATATAGTGATTTTCAACAAAAATGGATAAATGATGAGATAGACAGTATTGTAGTTGAAAAGGAAAAAATGAGTGTTTCAGGTAAAACAAGAGACAATAAGCAATTTACAACATATGCACCGAGTGAATTAATTCAACAATTAATAATTGAAAATCCTAAAGATGATGTTAAGGTTGAATTTAACCAACCTTCCAATAGTAGCTTTTGGATTAGTCTTATTCCAACATTAATGTTAATGGTATTATTGTTTATTTTCTTTTATATGATGACCCAGCAGTCTCAAGGCGGGGGCAGTGGAAGAGGCGTTATGAACTTTGGCAAGAGTAGAGCTAAAATGATGTCGCCAGAAGATAAAAAAGTTACATTTGCTGATGTAGCTGGAGTAGATGAGGAAAAACAAGAATTAGAAGAAATAGTTGATTTCTTAAAGCAGCCTTCAAAATATACAGAGATGGGAGCTAGAATACCTAAGGGAGTTTTACTAGTGGGTCCGCCAGGAACAGGTAAAACATTATTAGCAAGAGCAATAGCTGGAGAAGCAGGAGTTCCTTTCTATAGCATTTCAGGATCAGATTTCGTTGAAATGTTTGTAGGTGTTGGGGCTTCAAGAGTTAGAGATTTATTTGACCAGGCTAAAAAGAATTCACCAGCTTTAATATTTATAGATGAAATAGATGCTGTAGGTAGACAAAGAGGTGCAGGCCTAGGTGGAGGTCATGATGAAAGGGAACAAACATTAAATCAACTGTTAGTTGAAATGGATGGTTTTGGAACAAATGAAGGAATCATTATGATAGCTGCAACAAATAGGCCAGATATATTAGACCCAGCTTTATTAAGACCTGGTAGATTTGATAGGCAAGTAGTTGTTGGTGCACCAGATGTTAAGGGAAGAGAAGAAATATTAAAAATTCACACTAGGAAGAAGCCGCTAGCTGAAGATGTAGAATTAAAGACTTTAGCTAAGATGATTCCAGGATTTAGCGGTGCTGATATAGAAAACTTAGCAAATGAAGCTGCCCTGTTATCAGTTAGAAAAAATAAAAAGATAATAGGAATGGAAGAATTTGAAGATGCTATAACAAGAGTTATAGCAGGTCCTGAAAAGAAGAGTAGAACTGTTAATGAGCATGATAGAAAATTAACTGCATATCACGAAGCAGGTCATGCAGTTGTTATGAAGTCATTAGAGCATTCTGATCCAGTTCATGAAATAAGCATAATTCCAAGAGGTATGGCAGGTGGATATACAATGCACCTACCAGAAGAAGATAGATCATATACATCAAAAGCAAGATTAAGAGATGAAATGGCAGGCCTTCTTGGAGGTAGAATAGCAGAAAAACTTATATTATCTGATATAAGTACAGGTGCTAAAAATGACATAGATAGAGCAAGTGCTATTGCAAGAGCAATGGTTATGGACTATGGTATGAGTGAAAAGTTAGGAACTATATCTTATGGTTCAGATAATAATGAAGTATTCTTAGGTAAAAACCTAGGAAAGAATAGAAACTTTAGTGAAGAAGTTGCATCATTAATTGATAAAGAAGTTAAAAACTTTATTGATGAGGCATACAACAGAGCTGAAACCATATTAAGAGAAAACATGAGTAAGTTACATGCGGTGGCTAAGGCCTTACTAGATAAAGAAAAAATTGATCGTGAAGAATTCGAAAGAATTTACGCTGAAAATTAATTTTGAAATTTAAATAGCTATTTTGTAAATCCGGTTTACAAAATAGCTATTTTATTTTTTATAGATAATAATGTTTAGAGTTTATGCTTTATGGTTAATAATAACTAGATAATTTAAAAATATTTATATAACTTATTATTAAGTATATAATATATTAAAATTCTGTTATATAATATTTAATAAGTAATTCAGATTTTCAACTTAGTTGAAGATTATCTAAAATTTTCAATCGTTAATAATTAAGTGTTAATTTAAAAAAGAGGAGTGATATATATGAAGAGTGATATTCAAATAGCTCAGGAAGCTAAAATGGAACCTATAGTAAAAATAGCAGAAAAATTAGGCCTTACAGAAGATGATATTGAATTATATGGAAAGCATAAGTGTAAATTATCTTTAGACATATTAAAAAAGAATAAAGATAAGAAAGACGGGAAATTAGTACTTGTAACAGCAATTAATCCAACACCGGCAGGAGAAGGAAAGTCAACAGTAACAGTTGGTCTTGGTCAAGGGCTATGGAAAATGGGCAAAAATGCAGTAATAGCCTTAAGAGAACCATCTTTAGGTCCTGTTTTTGGAATAAAGGGAGGAGCTGCAGGTGGTGGATATTCACAAGTAGTTCCAATGGAAGATATAAACTTACATTTTACTGGAGATATGCATGCAATAACTTCAGCCAACAATTTATTAGCGGCAGCAATAGATAACCATCTTCATCAAGGAAATTTACTAAAAATAGATTCAAGAAGAATAATATTTAAAAGAGTTATGGATATGAATGATAGAGCTCTTAGGAATATTGTTGTAGGCCTTGGTGGTAAAATTAATGGTTTCCCAAGAGAAGATGGATTTATGATAACAGTGGCTTCAGAAATTATGGCAATACTATGCTTATCAAATAGTCTAGCAGACCTTAAAGAAAGAATGGGAAATATTCTAATAGCTTATGATTTAGAAGGAAATCCAGTATACGCAAGACAGTTAGGTGTAGAAGGAGCAATGGCCTTACTTATGAAAGATGCCATAAAGCCTAATCTAGTTCAAACTTTAGAAAATACACCAGCAATAATTCATGGAGGCCCTTTTGCTAATATTGCTCATGGCTGTAATTCAATTGTAGCTACTAAAATGGCTTTAAAGCTTGGAGATATAGTTGTAACAGAAGCAGGATTTGGTGCAGACTTAGGAGCTGAAAAGTTTTTAGATATAAAATGTAGATATGGAAACTTAAATCCAGACTGTGTTGTAATTGTTGCTACAATAAGAGCATTAAAGCATCATGGAGGTTCTGCCTTAAGTGAATTAACTACTCCTAATGTAAAAGCTTTAAAGAAGGGAATTTGTAATTTAGAAAAACAAATTGAGAATATAAAGAAATATAATGTACCAGTAGTGGTTGCAATTAATAAGTTCTCTTCTGACAGCAATGAAGAGGTAGAGTTTATAAAAGACTTCTGTAATAATATTGGTGTTAAGGTAGCCTTAAGTGATGTTTGGAGTAAAGGTGGAGAAGGAGCCTTAGAACTTGGTGAAGCTGTTTGTGATGTATTAGAAAATGAAGAAAGCAATTTCAAGCCTTTATATGAAGTTGAAGGTACAATAGAAGACAAGATATCAACAATTGCAAAGGAAATATACGGGGCAAAGGGAGTAGTTATAACACCTAACGCTAAGAAACAAATAAAAGAGTTAGAGAAATTTAACTTAGATAAACTTCCTATATGTATGGCAAAAACACAATATTCATTATCAGATAATCCTAACTTATTAGGAAGGCCAAGGGACTTTGAAATTACAGTTAGGGAAGTTAAAATATCAAATGGTGCAGGTTTTATAGTAGTGTTAAATGGTGATGTCATGACAATGCCGGGATTACCTAAGGTACCAGCAGCAAATAAGATGGATATAACAGAGGATGGAGAAATAACTGGATTATTTTAAGATATAGATTCTCATCACTTGACAAATGATATTTAATTGTTAAAATTTAAAGTGTTAAATTTACTATAAGTATATTTATAAGGCAGCTTTTTCGGCTGCTTTTAATTGTATTAAGGTGGTGTCTGTATGATTTTACTAATAGATGTAGGCAATACTAATGTTGTTTTAGGTTTATATAAAGAAAAACAACAAATTCATGGTTGGAGAATTTCTACAGATTTAAATAAAACTTCTGATGAATTTTCAATTCAAATTATGCAGCTTTTTAGCCAAAATGACTTAGATCCTAAGGAAGTTAAAGGAATAATAATTTCATCAGTTGTTCCAAATATAATGCATTCTCTAGAAAGCATGGTTAGAAAAAGTTTTAAAATTGACCCAATAATTGTAGGACCTGGAACAAAAACAGGAATAAATATAAAATATGATAATCCAAAGGAAGTTGGAGCAGATAGGATAGTCAATGCTGTAGCGGCGCATAATAAATACAAAAAAGACCTTATAATTATCGATTTTGGAACGGCAACAACCTTTTGTGCTTTAACTAAAAATGCTAGTTATCTTGGAGGATGTATAACACCAGGAATCAGGATATCAACAGATGCCTTATTTGAAAAAGCAGCAAAATTACCTAGAGTAGAATTAGAAGTTCCTAGAAATATAATATGCAAAAATACAGTAGCAAGTATGCAGGCAGGAATAATATACGGATACATAGGTCAAGTAGAGTATATTGTTAAAAAAATGAAAAAAGAAATGATGAATTTAGGTTGTAATGAACCTATGGTTATAGTTACTGGAGGTCTTGGAAAGCTAATAGCTAGGGAAACTAGGATTATAGATAAAGTCGAGCCTAACCTAACATTAGAAGGTCTGAGAATAATATACGAAAAAAATAAGGAGTAGTATAATATGAAGGTAGGAAGCATAGAGTTAATAGACAAAGTGTTTTTAGCACCTATGGCTGGAGTTACGGATATGGCCTTTAGAGTCCTATGTAAAGAAATGGGCTGTGGATTAGTCTATACTGAAATGGTAAGTGCTAAGGCTCTTTATTACGAAAATGACAAAACAAAAACTCTCCTTAGAATAGCTAATGAAGAAAAACCTGTTGCTGTTCAAATATTTGGAAATGATCCGAAAATTATGGCGGAGGTTGTTGAAAAGGAATTTAATAATAGAGAAGATGTAGTTTTAATAGATATAAATATGGGGTGCCCTGTAAATAAAATAACTAAGAATGGTGAAGGTTCAGCTCTTTTAAAAAATCCAGACTTAGCAGGAAAGATTGTAGAAAGCATAAAGAAAGTATCTACAAAGCCTGTAACCGTTAAAATAAGAAAGGGCTGGGATGAACAAGATGTAAATGCAGTAGAAGTTGCTAAAATTCTTGAAGCTGCTGGAGCAGATGCAATAACAGTTCACGGAAGAACAAGGCAGCAAATGTATGAGGGCAAATCAGATTGGAATATAATAGCTGAAGTAAAAAAAGCAGTTTCTATTCCCGTTATAGGAAATGGAGATGTATTTACACCAGAGGATGCTTTCCAATTAAAGAAAACAACCAATTGTGATGGAATAATGATTGCAAGAGGAAGCATGGGTAATCCCTGGATATTTAAGCAGATAGAACTTAAATTAAAGGGCGAAAAACCTTTAGAAATAACTTATGAAGATAGAATAAATATGTGTATTAGGCACTATGATTTGGCAATAAAATATAATGGTGAATCAAAAGCCTTAAGAGAAATGAGAAAACACATAGCTTGGTATATAAAAGGAATGCCAAATAGTAATGAAATAAAAAATAAAGTAAATACTATGGAAAATAAAGATGAAGTAATCAATCTCTTAAATAGATATAAAGAAGAAATAATATAAATCTTCTAATTACCCAATATTAGAGTATAAATATGCCTAATAAGGGGATATTTATAATTTGTCTAAACATTAAAAACAAGCTTAGTTGACATACATATAATTGCTGTTTTATAATGTTTAGAATAATTTAAACAAATAAAATAATAATATATAAAATTATAGTAGAATTTGAAGGGGAGAAAATCATGAGTGAAACAAAAAAAATTTTAATGACATATGAAGGTGTTAAAAAATTAGAACAGGAATTAGAATATTTAAAAACTGTAAAAAGAAAAGAAATTACAGAAAAAATAAAGATTGCATTAGGGTATGGAGATTTAAGTGAAAACTCTGAATATGATGAAGCAAAAAATGAGCAGGCTTTTACAGAGGGTAGAATAATACAATTAGAAAATATGCTAAAAAATGCTCAAGTAGTTGATGAATCAGAATTACCAAACGATATGGTATCATTAGGTAAGACTGTAAAGGTTAAAGACTATGAATTTGATGAAGAAGTAGAATATACAATAGTAGGTTCAGCAGAAGCAGATCCTATGAGTTATAAAATATCAAATGAATCACCAGTTGGCGCAGCTTTAATGGGTAAAAAAATTGGAGAAGAAGTTGAAGTTATTGTACCAGGTGGTATTAATAAATTTAAGATATTAGAAATAAACTAAAATATTAAAATAAGGAGGATAACATATGTCCACAGAAGAAATGAATATAGAGGAATTGGAATCTAACTATAGTGAACAAGAAGCCTTAAGAAGAGAAAAACTATTAGAATTACAAGCACAAGGTAAGGATCCTTTTGATGTTTACAAAGTAGAAAGAACACATATGTCTGAAGAAATAAAGGCAAACTTTGAAGAATTAGAAGAAAAGACTGTTACTGTTGCTGGTAGAATTATGTCTAAAAGAGGACAGGGAAAGGTAGTTTTCTCAGACATACAAGATAGAGATGGAAAAATCCAATTATTTATAAAAATAGATGTAGTTGGAGAAGAAAACTTAAAAGCTTATAAAAACTATGATTTAGGAGATTGGGTAGCTGCAACTGGGGAAGTATTTAAAACTAGAACTGGTGAAGTTTCAGTAAGAGTAAATCAATTCCAATTAATTTCTAAGTCTCTAAAACCACTACCAGAAAAGTGGCATGGACTAAAAGATCCTGATTTAAGATATAGACAAAGAGAAGTTGATATGATCTCTAATCCAGAAGTAAAAGAAACTTTCAAAAAGAGAGCAACAATACTTAAGAGTATTAGAGAATTCTTGGATAATAGAGGTTTTATAGAAGTAGAAACACCAATGCTATCAACAATTGCAGGTGGAGCCTCAGCAAGACCATTTATAACTCATCATAATACTTTAGATATAGATATGTACCTAAGAATAGCGCCAGAACTATATTTAAAGAGAGCCATAGTAGCAGGTCTTGAAAAAGTATATGATATGGGAAGAACTTTCAGAAATGAAGGAATGTCTGTAAGACACAACCCAGAATTTACAATGATAGAATTATATGAAGCTTTTGCGGACTATAATGATATGATGGATATATGCGAAAATTTAATTGCTTCAGTATGTGAAAAAGTAAATGGAACAACTAAAGTTGCTTATCAAGGAACAGAAATAGACTTTAAGCCACCATTTAGAAGAATTTCTATGGTAGATGCAGTTAAAGAATATGCAGGAATAGATTTTAACGAAATAAAAACTGATGAAGAAGCTCAAAAGATAGCTAAAGAAAAGAATTTAGAATTCAAAAAGGATTTAGAACATGTAACAAAAGGTGAAGTATTAAATATGCTATTTGAAGAATATGCTGAAGAACATCTAATACAACCTACTTTTGTATATGATTATCCAGTAGAAATTTCTCCTTTAACTAAGAAAAAGAGAGGAAATGAAGCCTTTACTGAGAGATTCGAAGGTTTTGTTTATGGAAGAGAAATATGTAATGCATATTCAGAATTAAATGATCCTATAGTTCAAAGAGAAAGATTTAAACAACAAGAAAAAGAAAGAGAATTAGGAGACGATGAAGCATACATGATAGATGAAGAGTTCATGAGTGCTTTAGAAACTGGTATGCCTCCAACAGGTGGATTAGGAATAGGTGTAGATAGACTTATAATGTTCTTAACTGATTCAGCATCAATAAGAGATGTTATAATGTTCCCAACAATGAAACCTATAAAATAATTTAACATATTAAGTTAGAAGTAATAGAGTTGAATCTGCTATTTTACTACAAGTACATTCAACTCTTTACTTATAAATTTTTATGTAAATACATGCAATATATTAAAAATTAAAAAAAGTACTTGCAAAATTAAAAAAAGTTGATATAATAACTAGTGTAGTAAATGTTCCGTGGTAGCTCAATGGTGGAGCACTCGGCTGTTAACCGATAGGTTGGAGGTTCGAGCCCTCTCCACGGAGCCATTTTAATTTTAAAATTAATTTACAATATTCCGCGGTAGCTCAATGGTGGAGCACTCGGCTGTTAACCGATAGGTTGGAGGTTCGAGCCCTCTCCGCGGAGCCACTTTAATTTTAAAATTAGTTTATAATATTCCGCGGTAGCTCAATGGTGGAGCACTCGGCTGTTAACCGATAGGTTGGAGGTTCGAGCCCTCTCCGCGGAGCCATTTTAAAAAAGGTTTTTATAAATATAGAATTATCTATGTTTATAAAAACCTTTTTTGTTTTGAAAATTTTATTTGATTTATCCTTTTCTAAAAAGTCTTATTACAGTAATATTACGAATTGATAGAAATTCTATTGACATAAATAAACCTTTTGATAAAATTAATATATAAATTTAATAAATACGTTGAAAAAGAAGAGTAGGCTTATAACTTTTTTTAGAGAGACGGTGGGTGGTGCAAATCGTTAAAAGTATAAGTTGAAGGGAGCTTTTGAGTATTATGTTAACGGAAAAGTTGGGCTAAAGCCAAGAAGGGTGGAACCGCGGAATTAAATTTCGTCCCTTTAGGTTTTGGGCCTTTTTTTATTTTATAAAAATGGAGGTATTAAAATGGCTGTAGAAAAAACTATGGAAAAAATCGTTTCACTTTGCAAAAGTAGAGGTTTTATATTCCAAGGGTCAGAAATATACGGAGGACTTGCAAACTCATGGGATTATGGCCCTCTAGGAGTAGAATTTAAAAATAATGTAAAGCAGGCTTGGTGGAAGAAGTTTGTGCAAGAAAGCCCATATAATGTAGGTGTAGATTGTGCAATACTTATGAATCCAGAAGTGTGGGTTGCTTCAGGACACGTTGGAGGGTTCTCAGATCCTTTAATGGATTGTAAGGAATGTAAATCAAGATTCAGAGCTGATAAAATAGTAGAAGATCATATGACTGAAAATGGAGCAGAAGTAGCTAGTGCAGATGGCTGGAGTCATGAAGAATTAAAGGATTATATAGAAAAGAATAATATAGTTTGTCCAAAATGCGGCAAATTAAATTATACTGATATAAGAAAATTTAATTTAATGTTTAAAACTTTCCAAGGAATAACTGAAGATTCAGCTAGTACAATATATCTTAGACCAGAAACAGCACAAGGTATATTTGTAAACTTTAAATCAGTTCAAAGAAGCTCAAGAAAGAAAGTTCCATTTGGTATAGCTCAAATAGGTAAGTCCTTTAGAAATGAAATTACACCTGGTAACTTTACTTTTAGAACAAGAGAATTTGAGCAAATGGAATTAGAATTCTTCTGCAAGCCGGGAACAGATTTAGAATGGTTTGAATATTGGGAAAAATACTGCTGGAACTTCCTATTAAATTTAGGAATGAATGAAAAGGCCTTAAGAATGAGACAGCACTCTCCAGAAGAATTATCATTCTATTCAAAAGCAACATCTGATATAGAATATTTATTCCCATTTGGTTGGGGAGAATTATGGGGAATAGCAGATAGAACTGACTATGACCTAAAGCAACATCAAGAGCATTCAGGTCAAGATATGACATATTTAGATCCTACAACTAACGAAAGATATATTCCGTATGTTGTTGAACCATCCCTTGGAGCAGATAGAGTTGCTTTAGCTTTCCTAGTTGATGCTTATGATGAAGAAGAATTAGAAGGTGGAGATAAGAGAACAGTGATGCGTCTGCATCCAGCTTTAGCACCATATAAAGCTGCTGTTTTACCATTATCAAAGAAACTTTCAGATAAGGCTTTAGAAGTATATTCACAATTAAGCAAAAAATTCAATATAGAATACGATGAAGCAGGAAGTATAGGTAAGAGATATAGAAGACAAGATGAAATAGGAACTCCATTCTGTATTACAATAGACTTCGATACAGAAACTGATGGATCTGTTACTGTTAGAAATAGAGATACAATGCTTCAAGAAAGAATCAAGATAGAAGATTTAGATGCTTATATTGAAAAAAGTTTAGAATTTTAATTAATATAATTGGTCTTCCTTAAAATATAAAATTATCTTATTTTAAGGGAGGCCTGTTTTTGTATTTAGCTATTTTAAGTGATATAATTACATAGAACTTGGACATAATTAAGATAGATTGTACATTAAAAGTGCCTCGCACTTTTTGTTATGAAATTAATATAATGTTTTATATATTACTTTGGAGGAATGTGATGAAAAAGCAGTTTAGTGAATTTAAAGAGTTTATAAAGGGTAAAAATGTAGCGGTTGTAGGTATAGGAGTTAGCAATATACCTCTTATAAGATTTTTAGTTAAACTTGGTGCGGTTGTAACAGCTTTTGATCAAAAAACTAGAGAAGAGTTAGGGGAAATTGCTGATGAATTTGATAATTTATCAGTTTCCTTAGAGCTGGGAGAAGGATATTTAGATAGGTTAACAGGATTTGATGTTGTTTTTAAAACGCCTTCAATGAGAATTGATTCAGAAGCTTTGGTAAGGGCTAAAAATGAGGGGGCATACATAACTTCTGAAATGGAGGAGTTTGTTAGATATTGTAAAGGTAAGGTTTTTGGAGTAACAGGAAGTGACGGGAAAACAACAACAACTACAATAATATCAAAATTATTAAGTGAAGCTGGATATAAAACTTGGGTTGGAGGAAACATAGGAACGCCATTATTTGCAAATATAGAAGAAATAAATGAAGAAGATATGGTTGTTTTAGAGTTATCAAGTTTTCAGCTTATGACTATGAATCTTCCAATAGAAGTTGCACTAGTAACAAATTTAGCGCCAAATCACTTAGATATGCATAAAGATATGCAGGAGTATATAGATTCTAAAAAAAATATATTCTTATATCAAGATAAAAGGGGAGTTTTAGTTTTAAATAGAGAAAATGAAATAACACATAGTTTTGTAGAAGAAGCTAAGGGGAAAGTTTTAGAATTTAGCTCAAAAAGGGAAATAAAAGATGGAGCATATTTTAAAGATAATATCTTGTTTTTAAATGAAGAAGAAGTATGCAATAAGGATGATATTGTAATAAAGGGAATGCACAATATAGAAAATTACCTTGCAGCCTTTTTAGCGGTTAAAGATGATGTTTCAATATCTGTTATGAAAAAAGTTGCACAAACCTTTACTGGTGTAGAGCATAGATGCGAATTGGTAAGGGAAGTAGATGGAGTTAAATATTATAATGACTCGATAGCATCAAGTCCCACTAGAACATTGGCAGGCCTTTTTGCTTTTGATAGAAGGGTTATCCTTATAGCGGGGGGATACGACAAACAAATACCTTTTGAACCCCTAGCAGAGGAAGGACATCCTTATATAAAACATCTGATACTCCTTGGGGATACTAAGGAACAAATAAAAAAATCCTTTGATAAATTAAAAGAAGAAAAGGGAATTGATACTTCGATTGTTCTTGTTAATACCTTAGAAGAAGCAGTTGAAAAAGCAAGAGAGCTGTCAGAAGAAGGAGATGTAGTAACTTTATCACCAGCTTGTGCTTCCTTTGATATGTTCCCTAATTTTGCGGTAAGAGGTAATAAATTTAAAGAAATAGTTAATAAGCTTTAATATGGATATAACAATAGGACCCTTGTTTTTAAACAGAGGGTCCTATTGTTATATAGGCCATTACTCCACGTTTAAAACTTGAATTCCATTAAGATTTGATGCCTTCTCAACAAATATCTTGTCATTTGTAATGAAATAATCATTAACAAAATCAGATAATATTAAGGTTGATTCAAATTTATCTTCATTAGTATTCATAGTTAATGAATGTAAGGAATTTGGACTTTCACTATTTATAAAATAAATCTTATCATTATATTGTTTCAAGTTGTATCCTTTAATATAGGAATGCTTTGTTATTTTATTTTGAGATAAGTTTAAAAAATAAAGTGTATTATCATTACTGGAATCAAAAAATAATAGTCCATTATTATAAGTAATAAAACTATCTACAGAAACATCTGTTAATTTAATATTGCTTGTTCCATCAGATTTTAAGGCGTATAAGTTAGAATTATCATCTAAATTCTGATAGAAAATAAAGTTGTTATTAAATATAAATTTTCCTGCTCTCTTGTTTGAAAGTAGTTTTTTTTCATTTGACTTAACATTATAAGAATAAATAAGCTTATCTGATGAGTTTATATAGTAAAAATAATCATCTTTAGAAATTAAATCAACAGCAATATCATTACTTAATTTGCTAAAGGTATCTTTTTCATAGTCAAATTTATAAAGTCCCTTATTATCCTGAGATATTGATGAAAAATAGATTATATTATCTATACTATTTATGTAACTAATTGAATAATCAAAAGAAGTCTTTATGTAATCTTCATTTATATATGTATTGCTATCAGGAATTTCAGCTAAAGTTAATTTATTATTATCCTCTGGATTTGGAAAAAATAATAAATTCCCTAAATATAAAAATTTATTAGAAGTTAAAGTTTCTGTTGAAAGAATAACATTTTTGCTAGTATCTTTCTTATTATCTGTAAATGATACCTTTGATGAAATATTATTTTTTGTTTCCTGGGTATTAGGGGTAGAGGCTGTATCATTTTCGCCTTCTTCTGCACCTTTTGAACAACCTACTAATAAGAGTGTTAACATTAATAATATAGGAAATGCCTTTTTAAACATAATTACCTCCCAAATATTTTAATAATATACTATAATTTTAAAGTAAAACCCTTGTTAAGTAAAATAGAAATACTATCTTTTTAATCAACATCTCCTGGTGTGTTATTATAAGAAAAGATTAGAAATTTAAAGAAAAATAAAGTAATATAAAAATAATATGAATTAATTAGTAAGAATTCTAAATTAACAATTTATTTTACGTGTTATTATAAATATCGTCTTCGAGAGCGAGGGACAAAAGCTAAATAAAATTGACACAAAAAATGTTGACAAATTAAACATTAAGTGTTAATATAAAAAAGCGGTCGATTGAGCGCAAACTTTTAAAATTATAAGTAGATCTTTGAAAATTGAACAGAATATAAGTAATAACACAAACCAGCAATTCTTTTGAATGTCTAAAAACAAGACTCAAAGTAATTTGAGCACAGATTAAACTTTTTAGTGAGAGTTTGATCCTGGCTCAGGACGAACGCTGGCGGCGTGCCTAACACATGCAAGTCGAGCGAGGAGATTCCCTTCGGGGATGAACCTAGCGGCGGACGGGTGAGTAA
>FZPS01000122.1_pt19 | contig 18418 bp, 22 predicted proteins | sample 1817821 | NCBI WGS metagenome assembly FZPS01 (sample SAMEA104158645, study PRJEB21678) | metagenome | place: Germany | collected 2015-04-21
GTTGGAGATTCCTCGAAAGACCCTTTCACCAAGGTAAAACCTCGAAGGCACCCGCGAGACCCCACCACCAGGATGGAACGGAGTCGCACCGGGGCTGTCGTGCCGGACGCCCCGGCAGGGTGCCACGAACAGTTGCCCGCGCGGGAAATGTAAACTATAAAACTCATACCGACGGTAAAAGTTAGGTAATAATGATCGCGCGGCTGACATGGCGTTACCGCGCATAGCGGCGCACCACCACGGATGTATAGTTAGTCGCTCAACATCTTTGAAGCATACTTAAGGCTAAGGAACGTCTTCACCCACTTTTCCCGGTAACTTCTTTCTGCTGCCAGTTTCTCAAACGCTCTTGCAATTACGGTTGTGAGGTGCTCATAGTTCATGATGAAGGTCGTTGCGACCTCTCGCTTGATCGCCCGCCAGATCTGCTCGATGGGATTGAGATTCGGGGGGTATGGCGGGAGATACACGGGCGGGATATTGTTTTTGGCGGCGTTACGCTTTGACCAGCACCGCATGGTGCGAACTGAAGTTATCCAGCACGACGATCAGCCGTTTCCCCGGGTTTGCTTGCCTGAACGCTCTCGAAAGGTGATGGTGGAGGTGTCATTGACGGCAAGAATGCCGAAGGTGTTGGCGCGGATCTTGGTAGTATTTTTCACCATCGGGGTACGCTCAAACGACCACATGCGCTGGGTATTGGCCGTTGTTTGAGGAGAGCACTCATCCAAGAAGCCAAGCACCGTGTTCTTGCTCATCCGCGGGAGTTTTTTTTGAGCACCTGTTCTGCATCCCGGGGTCGGCGGTAATCCCGCGGATAGGGTTTCCCAAAGAACATGCCAAACGATTTGAGGATCCGCCGGACCTGGTCCAGACTGTAACTGACGCCGAACTGCGACGGGATCAGGTGCTGGACTTCGGCGGTCGTCCAGCGTTCTTTCTCCCGGAGTTTTTCAAGCAAAGCGGCTTTCTGCTCGTCAGTGAGTTTTGAAGGGTGGCCACCGGCATACTTCGGAACCAGCCCACCCGGCCCCTCCTCGTTCCAGCGTTTCTGCCAGTTGTAACCGGTCTGATGAGAGACCCCAACAGCTTCCGCAGCGTCGACAACGCTCATTCCCTTATACCGTAGCCGAATAAACACGAGGCGCGGGACCACCTGGGGCAATCCTTTGGGGTGCTTGATCCGTTTATTCAGGACAGAGAGGGGAACGTGTCTGACGACCGCGATCTGTTCACGCCCAGCCATATAGGTATGAGGAACTCAAGGTTCAAAAAAGTAGCACAACGAACTATAAGACGGAAGGTCTACGACTTCTACAGGTCCCGGAACCTGGTCGAAGAACATAATGCCCGCGTTCAAGAGCCTGATCCAGGCGGACAAACTCTATCTCCGGGATGCAACGGCGGTCTCCGGCCACCTCTTCGTGGGGTTCCTCTGCCTCTACCTTCTACTGTCTACTGCAGGATCCTGAACCGGATCGAGCAAGCGGGGATGACCGCCCACCTCTCGCCGCAGGGGCTGCTCCTGAAACTCTCAAAGGTCTATGCGGTGGGGAGTGGGGAAGGAGAGAGTGATCATCAAGGTGCCAGAGCAGGTGCGAAGATCGCAGAGAGACTCAAACTGGATATACTCCCTGAGACGTGAGGAGTTTGGGTTCAATTATGTGGGGTGATGGAATGAGTGAAAGGATCTGGCAGGTCGCAGAGTTGCCATCAAACCAGGGAGGGTATATTGGTTTGATGGCCTCGTTGAGACCATATAGTTAAATGATAAAATTTAACTATTGCGTAATGTAAACCTTGTTAAGTGAAATCGCGTCGAGCGGATAAAGGCGGTGTATTCAGATACCTGCCAATGAGATGGGTAGTGTGTCAGAAAATGACTGAAAATCTGTTTCAGCGAATCTGAAAGAATCGCGGTAAGCAATAACACGCGCTCATACAAAATACCCACACAATGGAGGTCTTATCAGTTGTTCCTTCGAGCACTACCAGAGATGACCTTGACACAAGTATCAAAGGATGTGAAATATGACGCAGGATAACAATGTAAAATGCTGGGTCGACTGCTGGAAGGCATCGATCCAGAGCAACAAGGCAGTCACTGATGAATTACAGGCAGCCAGATGGAACGAGCGGGCTGACCAATTTGCACAGAACATGGATGATGAAAGGCGCCAGAAGAGAACTGCCGATGTTTTGGGATTTCTGGAAGAGGCCGGTTTCTCGCCAGAGGACACGTGCGTCCTCGACATTGGATGTGGACCGGGCACCCTGTCCCTGCCATTTGCCCGGGCCGGGGCAGACGTCACGGCTCTTGACATCTCAACAAGGATGCTCGACCGCCTCAGGGAAACCGCACAAAACGAAGGGTTACGTATCAACGCGGTCGAGTGCTCGTGGTGGTCAGCCGACATCGACAAACTTGGGTTCAGGAACAAGTTCGATCTCGTGGTCGCATCCATGACACCGGCGGTCAAAGATGTCGAGACCTTCGACCGGATGATGGCATGCTCAAAGCAGTTCTGCTATTACAGCGGCTTCGTCAGGAGAGAGGACACAGACAGGACTCGCCAAGAGATTCTCAGGAAAATTCTAGGTGAGGAGCCTCGCAACCATTCCCACGGGCCCGGACTGGTCTACCCGTTTATGTACCTCTACGTGCTTGGTTACCGGCCGCTTCTGAAGTTTGACCATATTTCAAAGACTCACGAGCAGGACTGGGCCGAGGCAGCAGAAAAAACAATCGAAACCCTTGGACGCAACCGCGACATCTCCGGTGATGTCGAGGAAAAGATCAAGGAATATTACAGAAATACGTCGCCGGACGGCAGGTACCGTACCGAAACAGAGGTCTATAGTGGCATGATGATCTGGTCTGTCACAACCAAAGATACGACGTTAGTGGGCTGAAAAAAAGGCACCGGTACAGCCGGTTAGTCCTGTTATCCACCAAAAAGCGAATGGTAAATAGTTCCATTTCTGACGAGTGATGATTTCCCACGGCTCTTCAGTAGTACCTTAGAATAGAACTGAAAATCGATATTAGGGGATCAAGCTGAAAGACAGTTGCATCCAGCAGAGAGAAACGGTGTATTCAGATGGCTTTCAATGAGACGATTATAATACTGGTATCGCTGGCGATTCTTGTTATCCTTGCGTTGTTTTCGATTAAGATAACGCGCCAGTATGAACGTGCGGTTGTTTTTAGGTTAGGGCGACTGGCCGGAGTGAAAGGTCCGGGGATATTCGCGATCATCCCTTTCGTCGACCGGATTGTCAGGGTCGACCTCCGCGTCAGGCAGTTTGACGTCCCAAAACAGACAACCGTGACGCGGGACAACATCAGCATTGACGTTGATGCTATCATTTACTACCATGTTACCGACCCGATCCGGGCGATCGTGGAGGTCGAGGACTATGAAGAGGCAACGGCGCTGATCGCCCAGACGATCCTCAGGGACGTCCTCGGGCAGAATGAACTTGATACGATCCTCTCTGACCGGGAATCCCTGAACAAGCATATTAAAGCGATAATCGAAGGTGTGACCGACCCGTGGGGTATTCATGTCGATATCGTGACGATCCGCGACATCGGTCTTCCGGAGAATATGCTCCGTGCAATTGCGCGTCAGGCTGAAGCCGAGCGGGAGAAGAGAGCCCGTATTATCCTGGCTGAAGGAGAGTTCCAGGCATCAGAGCGAATGAGTGAGGCGGCCAGTTTCTATGAAAAAACCCCCATCGCCCTGAAACTCCGTGAATTTCAGACCCTTGCCGAGATCGCAAAAGAACGCAACCTCATTGTCGTCACAAACAGTGCAGAGAGCCTCGGGACGACGCTCGGGTGTGTCAGCGCACTGGACCGGTGAGTGAGGGTGATGAGGCGGGGCTCGAAGAGAGCGGGGGTGAACCTCAAACGGGCCCGAACGGGAAAACTACCTAAAATTCAGCAGGAACATTCCCACGCCGCCTGGAAAAAGGTGGTCTTCATCCTTGCCCTGGCAGGGGTTATCGTCCTTGCCACGGGTGTGATCATCACCATCGGGCCGATACCCATCACCATCGCCGAGGTCTATTGCACTGTGATTGATCAGTTTGTACCCGGCATTTTTTCCATCGAGTCAATGATAACTACTGTCGTCTGGCAGATCCGTATGCCCCGTATTGCGGGGGCCATTCTTGTCGGCCTGGGACTTGGCATCTGTGGATGCGTGATGCAGGCGGTCCTGAAAAACCCGCTTGCAAGCCCGTTCACGCTCGGGATCTCGTCGGGCGCGAATTTTGGCGTGTCGCTGGCGGCGGTCTTCGGTATCACCATCCTGGGCGGCCCGTATTTCCTGGTAGGAAATGCCTTTGTCTTCGCTCTCCTCTGTTCAGGGGTTATCATCGGTCTATCGGGGCTGAAGGGCGCAACCTCCGAGACGATGGTCCTCGCCGGGATCGCCCTGAATTACCTGTTCCAGGCGATGAACCAGCTCTTCAGTTATATCGCCAGCGACGAACAGCGTGACGTGATGAGAATATGGGGGATGGGCAGCATCGGCGGTCTCAACTGGAACAGCATCCTGGTGATCGCGGTGGTCTCCATGGTCTGCCTGCCGCTGCTCTACAGTAAGGCCTGGGACCTCAACCTGATGACCGTCGGCGACGAAGCTGCAACGAGCATGGGAGTGAACGCAGGGCATGTCCGCATCTTCGTGATGGTCGTCTCAAGCCTCCTTGTCGCGGCTCTTGTGGCGTTTGTCGGGGTCATCGGGTTTATCGGGCTGGTTGCACCCCATGTCGCGCGCCTGATCCTCGGGAGCGACCACCGGTATATCATTCCGGCGGCAGGCGGGCTGGGGGCGATTCTCTTCCTGTTTGCAGACGTCATCGCGATGAACCTCTTCAGCCCGAGCACGATCCCGACCGGCACTGTGATGTCGGTTATCGGCGTCCCGTTCTTCTTGTACCTCATTCTCAGGGGAAGGAGAAAGGAGTACTGGTCATGATAGTAAAGCTCTCAGTCAAAGGGCTCCATTTCAGTTACGGCAGCGCTGAGATCCTCCAGGATATCAACCTTGACATCCGCGACGGCCAGGTCGTCAGCATCGTCGGGCCCAACGGTTCAGGGAAATCGACGCTGATCAAGTGCATCGACCGGATCCTCACCCCTTCGGAGGGGGAGGTCGTCGTCGACCGGCAGAAGGTTTCCGGGATGAAACAGATGGAACTGGCCCGGATGATTGCATACGTCCCCCAGAACTCGCTCCGGGTCTTTCCGAACACGGTCTTTGATGTGGTTCTCATGGGAAGGCGGCCGCATCTCGGGTGGCGAGAGGATGCCCGGGACGAGCAGAAGGTCTGGGAGGTTCTCGGACTCCTCGGTATAGAGGACCTGGCCCTTTCGTTATTTACCGAACTCTCAGGTGGGCAGCAGCAGAAAGTACTCATTGCCCGTGCTCTTGCCCAGGAGACCGGGGTCATCCTGCTGGATGAGCCCACAAGCAACCTTGATGTCTGGCACCAGATCGATGTGATGGAGATCCTGAGGACCCTTGTGCGCAGCCAGGATTTGACCGCTATCATAGCGATCCATGATCTCAATATGGCAGCACGGTATTCTGATACTATCATAATGATGAAGAGCGGGAAGATTTTTGCTGCAGGAAGGCCAGAAGATGTCCTGACACGAGAGAACCTTGCATCTGTTTACGCGATTCATGCGCGCGTGAGGAACTATGATGGCATCCCCCATGTTATTCCCCTGAAACAAATTCCCCGGAAAAGAGGCCGGGTGTAGCGTTTTCAGCCGTAGGGAACCGACAAACACCCCTCCGGCAGCCTCTTTTATCGAGGCCATCCCAAAACATCTTTGTGAGCACATACGAAATCGAGGACTTATACATGCCCGCTGCTGGAGAAGATTCAAAATCCCTGACAAACGCCTGGAAGAAAATCAGTGAGCAGGAACTCCTCAACACGCTCAAAGCTGACAGTGGATTCTCCCAGGCTCTTTCCCGCTCACTTGTACACCTCTTGCATGAACATATTGAAACCAACTACGGCAATCTCCGGGGAGGCACGCAGATCATTTATCATGCCGTAAACTCACATGAGCGCCCTGGAAAATCTCTCGACCAACTTCGACTCGTCCTGGTCACTCCCACCATCTCGCATCCCGAGGATGCAGCAATTCTCCGGAAACAGGGTGTCGCCGGTTTTCCAAAGGAAAATTTGGCCTATGTGGATCTGGAACATATTTTCATTGATGCCGGGACGCTGGGCATCCAGGATGAGATCAGCGCGTTCAAGGATATCAGAAGTGCGGTGTATGCCAGCCTGCAGGCGGTAAAGAACGGAAACGTCTACGCAACCCTGCCCTACACCAGTCGGAGCACGAACCTGGAGACCCATCGCGGGGAAGATTGTGTATTCGGACCGGTTTGAAGACATCGATCCCGTAAAAGCCGATGAAATCTATACGATGTTCGTCGGGAAACCAGTCTTTGAACAGCTCAACGCCAACTGCAACAACCCTGGATTTGAGAAAGTTCCGCTTAAGGAGAGGTGAGATCTATAACTCAGAAAGGAGAGAAGACGGTGCAGAAGCGGTTCCGTAGAAGCTGTGAGATCTCTGGAGACACGAACTGATCGAAATCCATGCGGAGCCGCGTAAATACTTTTGTAGACAGAGGTACGGAGATTAAGTTTGGTTCTGGTGATTCTATAAGCATTAAAACGCTTGCTCATAATGAGGCAGTCCGAATAACATCTACAGTCTATGACTGGATGACCGGCACACTTGATGACCTCCAGCGGATAATCCAGCTCTTAAGTTTTTACAGTTATGGCTATAAGCGATATCTCTTCGCCCTGTTCGTTCTAAGTATTTTGCAGGGTTTTATGGAGACGTTCCAGATCATTCTTCTCTACCCGATCATAAACGCCACAATCAACTTTCAGGGTTCTGAGATCGCGATATTTGCGCCGCTCTATACCTTCGTACAAAACTCTGTAGCCCTGCCCCCCATCGTGCTGTTCTCCCTCCTGTTTATCCTGATCGTATTCTTAACGTTCCTCGTTTCACTGGTGTACAGGTATCTCTCATTATATCTTACCAAAAAAGTGATAACACAGACAAAAAGGACTATATTCGATAAACTTGTCAAAAACGATTATCAGTATTACGTAGATAATAAACGTGGAGATATCCTCTATAATGTCGTAACAGCCCCTGGCCAAATCCGGCATTTTTTAGAGACGACAACCACAATTCTTTCCGAAAGCATCATCATAGTTACCATACTTGTTACGATCTTTCTTGTGTCGGTAAATGCGCTCGCCCTGATCGTTGCAGGGAGCCTCATTTTCGTCCTGATAGTCAGGATTGTCGGGAAAAAAGTCGCCTTCCGTTTTGGCCGGCTTCAAATGCGGTCCATGCAATCTGAGAACGAGGTGATCAGCGGCTATGTACAGGGGTTGCGGCAGATCCGCTCCGTGTGCGGGGATGCGTACTGGCGGGAAAAATACGATGTTGCTCTCAACAAATTCTGGGATAAGTACATCAGGCTCAGTTTTTCCCGGCATTTACCCGGCGCAACACTTCAGTTCTCATTTTTTGTGGGGGTCGCTGTGATGGTAATTGCTCTTTATTATATCTACCAGGAGAGTTTCTTATTTGTCGTCCCGGCCATGGGAACGTTTGTATTTTCAGCAATGAAAGTAATTCCCCGGATCTCCAGTATGAGTCACCGATACATGATCATCATGGAGACCTGGCCCAACCTTGAAGCGATCTATCAGTTCCTGAATGACACGCGATACCACAAGATAATAAACGGTTCAAGAACCTTTGAAACCCTTACTTCAGATATTGTCTTTGACAATGTGTTTTTTTCGTATTATCAGGGTCAGAAACTGATAGAGGGAATAAATCTGACCATTCAGAGAAAGAAGGTCACCGCACTGGTCGGTCATTCGGGTTCCGGGAAGTCAACACTGGTCTCTCTGCTCCTGCGCTATTATGATGTAACCGGCGGCCGCATCCTGATAAACGGATACGACCTGCGTGAATATAACCGGGAGACCTTCCTGCAGAAAGTGGGATACGTGAGCCAGGATACATTCATTTATAACGCGACCGTCCGGGAAAACATCTCGTTTGGCGGAGATTATTCGGACGACGAGATCATCGAAGCTGCAAAGAAAGCCAACATCCATACCTTCATAGCCGGTCTTCCTGAAGGGTACGACTGTATCGTAGGAGATCAGGGCATCAAATTATCCGGAGGAGAAAAACAGAGAATCGCCATCGCGCGGGCCCTTGTACGAAGTCCGGAAATCCTGGTGCTCGATGAGGCGACCAGTAACCTTGACAATGAATCCGAGGCAATCGTCCAGGATTCAATCAATCGCGTTTCAAAAAATATTACCACATTTATCATTGCACACAGGCTCTCAACGATCCGGAAAGCAGACACGATCTATTTCATGAGCAAAGGAAAGATCCTAGAGAGCGGTAATCACGATGAACTGATGGAGAGGAAAGGAGGCTACTACGAGCTGTACGAGTCGGAGGGATGAAAAACCATAACGCGGCTATCGGAGCATCGCAACTAAAACCCATCTGTGGACGCGTTTGACTACAGGTTCGACTGATGAATATCAGCGCGCTGGATGCAAGAGGTCGGTCTGCCAGATCCGGTTTCTCTCTCCCGGGCTTGCCCCGGTGCAGTGAAACGCCCTGCCACACCGGGTACACGACCAGGGTCAACTGCCGATCGCGGGTGGTCACGTAGCACCAACGATCCCTCCTACGGAAAAACCACCCGTGAGAACAAACCATACGTCCTCAGAAGCAGGCGCAAGCAGTCGAAGAACGAGTTTTACTCCTACGTTCTCCTCTGTCGACGGCAAACTGATACGTGGTCCTAGGATTGAGATCCTGATGCACCGTATGAGCGAGAGTCACGGCGTTTTTCAACTCTAACTCGCCCATATCGAGTCCTTGAGGTGGTAGCGGCATGAGATCTCACCGGGCAAGCGTTCCAACAACCCCGTGATCGAATGGATGGATTGCTTCATCGCAGCCATGCTGACCACTGTCCCAAAAACGTCGGTCCTGGTGAGCTTGCCCTGGATCGGGACGGTTAGATGCTGATCCAGTGCCGTGACGACATGAGCACAACATTCTTTTGGCTTGAGGGCGTTACTCTTTCTGCAGGTGACTTTCTTGTTTCGGGTCAAGGAACTAGGAAATCGCCTGCAATCTATATAGTTCTCTTGTTTTTTATCTGATTTCCCTGGTTCAGCGAGGGAGATTCGGGTTCTCATATTAGCTACGTACTGGGAGAGGAAGGTCCGAAAAAGAAGGGTTTTTTTTAAATCTACCGGATTCGAGATCCAATCCTTCGCCTGGGAACATTCGGGCGCGAAATGGACTGAATGTTGGTTCCACTCTCGGGTATATAAGAACGTTTATAGTTAGTCGCTCAACATCTTTGAAGCGTACTTCGGGCTCAAGAATTTAATCACCCACTTCTCCCAGTAACTTCTTTTTGCTGTCAGTATCTCAAACGCCCTTGCAATTACGGTTGTGAGGTGCTCATAATTCATGATGAAGGTCGCTGCGACCTCTCGCTTGATCGCCCGCCAGATCTGCTCGATGGGATTGAGATCCGGGGAGTATGGCGGGAGATACACGAGCTGGATATTGTTTTTGGCGGCGTACGCTTTGACCAGCACCGCGTGGTGCGAACTGAAGTTATCCAGAACGACGATCAGCCGTTTCCCCGGGTTTGCTTGCCTGAACGCTCTCGAAAGGTGATGGTGGAGGTGCCATTGACGGCAAGAATGCCAAAGGTGTTGGCGCGGATCTTGGTGGTATTGTTCACCATCGGGGTACGCTCAAACGACCACATGCGCCGGGTATTGACCGTTGTTTGAGGAGAGCACTCATCCGAGAACCCAAGCACCGTGTGCTTGCTCATCCGCGGGAGTTTTTTTTGAGCACCTGTTCTGCATCCTGGGGTCGGCGGTAATCCCGCGGATAGGGTTTCCCAAAGAACATGCCAAACGATTTGAGGATCCGCCGGACCTGGTCCAGACTGTAACTGACGCCGAACTGCGACTGGATCCGGTGCTGGACTTCGGCGGTCGTCCAGTCTTCTTTCTCCCGGAGTTTTTCAAGCAAAGCAGCTTTCTGCTCGTCAGTGAGTTTCGAAGGGTGGCCACCGGCATACTTCGGAACCAGCCCACCCGGCCCCTCCTTGTTCCAGCGTTTCTGCCAGTTGTAACCAGTCTGATGAGAGACCCCAACAGTTTCCGCAGCGTCGACAACGCTCATTCCCTTATACCGTAGCCGAATAAACACGAGGCGCGGGGACCACCTGGGGCAATCCTTTGGGGTGCTTGATCCGTTTCTTCAGGACAGAGAGGGGAACGTGCCTGACGATCGCGATCTGTTCACGCCCAGCCATGGAGGTATGAGGAACTCAAGGTTCAAAAAAGTAGCACAACGAACTATATTTAACTTTTCAGAATATCAAAAATTATTTATTTACTTGCTCGAGATGCATACAGTATGAAGTTGCTGGAACGGATGACGGGAGCCAGGAGAAACGATGGCTGACATCAATCTCCTCTTAGCACGGGCAAAAGAATTCCACGGTGGCATGTGCCCCGGGATCATACTTGGGACCCGGATGACAATGATCGGGATGCGGGAGCTCCACATGGACCCGATGGTAAGAAACAGGAATCTTATCGTGTATGTAGAGATCGATCGCTGCATTGCAGATGCAATCCAGGCAATCACGGGGTGCTCGCTCGGCCACCGCACTCTGAAATACCGGCCTTACGGCAAATTTGCCGCCACTTTCGTCAATTTGGCAACACAGGATGCTGTCAGGGTCTCGGTCCTGGAGAAGAAGCAGACAGAGAAATCCGGTCCTGAAGCGATAAAAGAAGCAGGAGAATTTCTGCGCGAAGCACCGGAGAATGATCTCTTCAGGGTGCAGAAAGTCAGGGCCATGATCCCGGAGGGGGATCTCCCCGGCCGTCCAAAACACCGGGCTCGCTGTAGCAGGTGCGGCGAAGTGATCCTGGATGACAAGGAGATTACAACGAAAGAGACGATCCTGTGCGGCAACTGCGCCCGGGGATCGTACTACACGGAGATAGAGTAAAAGGTTGCTCCGGAGGGGGTCACCCTTCCTTTTCCCACCAGATTTTTGCCTGATATGACGTTCCACGAAGCAGGTAACTCCCGTTATCAGGCTGTAATTTCTGCGTCAAGAACTCACGGAGTATCGATTCCTGCTCTTTTGTGGTCAGCCCCAGGCCGGCCCCCTGATCGGCCACCGCCTCGTCGATGCTGGAGAAACTCGTGGTGTGCCCTTCCTTCGATATTTCGACATTGGCATAGATGCCGAGTTGATTGAGCAGGTTGAAGATGATATTTGGCCTTCCGGGTTCTTTGTTTGGAACCCCGAAAAGATGTTCCCAGATCTCACCGTAATTCCGTCGCCAGGGAGACTGCATATCTGCGAACCAGAAGATGTACACGTATTTCTCCGAGGCATCGTTCATTTTCAGCAGGGCATCGCGGAGGTCGGGGAAACCCAGCGAATAAGATGCCACCACGATGTCGTAGGGGGGATCGAGGTCCGTCGAAATATCCAGATCCTCCCACTTCCGGGTAAGAACCCTTATGTTTCGGATGCCCGATGCGTGTATATTCTCCATCAGGCACCCGGCCATCCCGGCAGAGGGTTCAATCGCGGTAACATGCCGGACGATTCCCGAGAGGGGGATAGCGAGCGTACCGGGACCGGCCCCGATATCCAGAACCCTGGATGCCGGGGTGAGGTTCATCGCCCGGATCCGTGCCCATGATCGTCTCCAGTTGTCCTCTTTGGCCATCTGGTCAAATTTTCTGCACCGTTCGGGATCCGACCACCGGTCCAGGCAGGTGATTGATCCCCTATCTCCTTTCTGGCCGGGCCCCGATCTTTTCCATTCCTCGTTCCAGTCAACCTTGTTGATATCGAACATCAGTAAATCCACTCCTCTCCCAGTACCCGGTATATTTACAGGCCCTATTACAGTCTTCCCGGCCAGTGCAATAAATATATATTGCTAATAAATTTGAAATGTTTAATAATATTATTATACTTTGGTGTCCAGAAGATCTTCTGACGATGGAATCTCCACTAGGCTTCGGAGATCAGGACGATGGGACGATGATACACGATACTTCCGCAACAATTCTTGAAAAGGCGTACGCAAAACTCCTCGCCGAATATCAGAGACTAGACCTGCCGGAACCGACGGTGAAGAGCTTCGGCCTCAACCCGGGCTGGAATGCTGTGATCGGGACCGGCGGGTGCTGCGGGGTTGCCATGAGTTTTGTGGACAACAACCCGCTCTATGGCACCGAAGAGACCCGGCAGGACCTGGATTTTTTGGGGTCGTTTGTCGGGAAATCCCTCTTCGAGGTTGCATCCGCGGGCCTTGTCGAACCCCGTATCAGCAGGCGTTCCGTTGCGCTTGCTGCGCTCAATGCTCTCTCCCAGCCGTTTGTTACCGATGATATGCTGATCTCGAAAGGCTTCTCCGTGGGACTTGAACTCAAAGATATGGTACAGCGCGACGACAAGATGGTCATCGTCGGGTATGGCAGGATGGTGAAGAGTTATGCGGGAAGGTGCCGCGAACTGCATGTCACCGACCAGCGGCCTCCGGAGACATTCCGGACAACAATTGTTGGCGACACCATCAGGTACGGGCCGGTCGGTATCACGGTCCACTCGGCCGAGGAAAACAAAGAAGTCCTTAAAGATGCGGATGTTGCCATCATCACCGGTTCTACGCTCGTCAACGGCACCTTTGAAGAAGTCGTTGGGTATGCGAAGCATGCCCGAATCCGTGCACTTTATGGCTCGAGCGCGCAGTTGATCCCGGACGTACTCTTTGAGAACGGGATCAATGTTGCGATGTCCGTTGCCATCAGCGACCCGGCGCGGTTCGAATATGATGTGATGAATGCGCCGGATATGGAAACAGCTCTCCGGAAGCACCAGAGGAAGTATAACGTGGGTGTGTAATGGTTCTTGTGGCTCCTGGACAGGAAACGACGGAGGGCATTCCGGCAACCAGAAAAGCAACTAATGATTGAAAAGCGGCTCCTAATTGGCTTAAAGAGAAGACACGGTATATGAAAAAGCACAACGATGGAGGGGCAGGGATTGCCCGGAACTGATCCCATAACGCCCCATAGAACCACAAACAGCGCCCACGGATCCGCATGAATCCGGAGATTATGATCCTTTCGCTTATTCCACAAGATTTACATTCCATACCATCATGCCAGAATACCCCTCGGAGACGGAGTGGTACTTTCCGTCCACCGCTGCTGCCTTGTAATAGTCCCGGACTTTTTTCTCTGTCGCTGCCGTGCATTCCCCCCTGCGTTCAAGAGACTTAATTGTGCGGTCGGCCGCCTCTTCCCAGCCAACAGCAGTCTCCTCTTTGTTATGATTGATCCGCACGATGGGACGGTAACCGTTCAGGTACAGGTACATGAAATTGTACATGAACCCGGACATCGAACTGCGGGAGGGGCGGGGCGACTCTTTTTTGAGGATCGTCCTGAGCACCTCGTCATCGGCCTGACCCCTCCCGCCCGGGAGGAAATGGCTGTAATAGCAAAACTTCCGGGAACAGGCGATCATCCGCTCGAAGGTCTCGAGGTCCTTGACCGAAGGCGTTGCAGAGACCACAACAAGATCGAACTTGTTCCGCAGGCCGAGCTCGTCGATGTCTGCCGTCCACCACGAGGCCTCGATCGGCTCGATCGAGAGCCCTTCGCGTTCTGCGTTGGCCTTCAGGTACTCAAGGGCCTTATACGAGATGTCAAGCGATGTAACCTCTGCACCGGCGCGGGCGAGCGGGATGGATATCGCCCCCGGCCCACACCCGATATCGAGTACGCGGGAACCTTCCGCCCGGAACCCTACCTCATCCAGCAGCGCGAAGATCTCATCCATCCGCTTCTGTTTCTTCTTCGGGTCAAGCACCTTTGCGAAGTTGTCGGCCCGCTCGTTCCATAACTCGACCGACCCGAGCCTGCTCATGGGGTCCGGTGTACCTCTCGACGATTTCCAGCAGTCGATCCAGTTCTTTACATTCGTATCCTGTTGCATTTTTAATCCTCTGGTTGTTGTTCACCCTGCAAAAACAGCATGCAGGCAATCGTGTGTTCATCTGACTGTTCACCCTACGAGTTCCCGCGGAGCGTGTTGATTTACCATACCCGATATCAGGCACAACGGGACCTTTTTTTCACCCGGATAGCAGCAAAGTCAGCTCTTCATCGCTCAGGTCGACATGGTAGAACAAATGGTAGAACTCCTTTGCCTTTGCCCGGAACCACTCTTCAGAAAAGAGGTCCGGGTAAAGGAGATGTGCAGTCCACGGGATGCCAACGATCCGGTTGACGCCCGGCGGGCGGTCGAACCAGTTGTATGGCTTGTTTGGTGTCAGGTAGACCCTGCGGTTCTGCACGGCCGGGACCAGCTGCCATACCGTATCGTCATAGACCTGGGCGGCGAATTCCTTGCTGGTTGTGATGATCAGGTCCGGTTTCCACACCAGCACCAACTCCTTGGTGACTTCGGTCATGCCAGACCCCGAATCCAGCGCGCAATCGGCTACGTTGATCCCGCCGCAGATATCGATCAACTGTGAATGGCACGAACCGCTGGGATCGGTCGATAGACCGTTGGCACCTTCCGCGTAATAGACCCGCACGCGATTTTCCTCCGGGATCGCGGCGACCTTTGTCTGGACCTCGGTGAGTACGGACTGGTAATACGCATTCAATCCGGCGGCCACATCGGGAACGCCGAGGACATCGCCCATAAAGAGGAGCGTCGGGCCGTACATGGTGGCGTTGCGGGCATTGTCCACGCATACCACCGGGATCGTCCCGAGTTTCTCCTGGGTCAGGTCCGCTGTCCCGGGATCTGAGAGACCCGATTCACAGAGGATGAAAACAAGATCCGGGGACATGGCAATGTAGGCTTCATAGTTGGTCGAACCCCCGCCGGTAGTGGTGAGACGGGTCGAAATCGATGATAGGTTCAATCCGCTCTGATTAGTTGCAGAAGATTCGACATTCCCCAGTTTCTCCGGTGCAAGCATGTACACGAACGTTGTCGGGGGCGGGCTGGTACAGAGCACCAGGGAAATGTTTGCGGGGATGGTTACCCTGCGCCCGGCCATATCGGTTATGGTTCGATACGAGGCATTCTGTTCCGCGAATTGTCCGGACGGGGGTGTGCTCTCACCTACGGCAGAGGAACCAGGCATCGCTGCCGGGCCCTCCGCCACCGCATTGTTCAGTTCGACAAGCACGACGTACATGCCGCATACAATGACCGCGAGCAATACGATGACGACTATCCACGAATTTTTAATCTCCATTGTTCTGACTCTCCAGTATCCAGATCTTCATGGGGCACAACCGGACTGTGCCGCATGGACTCTCTCGATCATCTCGATAACCGACACGGCAGCAGGGTTGCCTGAAGGAAGCGGACAGCCCGTGAATCCGGCTTCAAGAATAGCACGGTCCTGCCCGAAATCCGCGATGATCCGGAACGAATCCGGCAATGCGTTCCGGAGGAACGCTGACGAGCGCGCATCCGTTTTATTCAGGACGAAATAGACGGGGACATGCACCTGGTCTGCCATACCCGACACGGTCGCTGCAAGACAGATGGATTCGTACGAGGGGTCGACGACCATGAGGATGGCATCGCACGCCTCTCCCATCTTCCGAGCAAGGTGTTCTACCCCCGCATCGGTATCGATGATGACCCGATCGTCAGCGGCAAGATCCAGCCCGGCAAGAAACTGGCGGGCAAGTCCGATCCAGCGGCCTTTGCCGAACTGCGTTGCATCGCGGATCTTTCCCACCGAGACCAGAGCCACGCCCCCGTTCTCAGAAAGATATTCCGGGGGAATTGTGTCAAAGGTCCACGTGCCCAAAAGCGGGGTCCCGCGGGGGATCCCGTTCTGCCGGGCATTTCTCATGGCCTCCCTCATCGACCGTTTCCCGCTGAAGTACCCGGTCAGGTCCGGGGGTGCGGCTGTTCCAAGGATACGGTGAAGTCCGACATTCGATACATCGGTGTCCAGGACTACGACCCGTTTTCCCTCCGCAGCATATTCTCGGGCAAGGAGTGCGGTGATCGTGCTCTTTCCTGACCCGCCTTTTCCGCAAATCATCAGTTTCATGGTTCCACTCAAAGGATATGTTTTTTAAGCCGAGAAATGGTGTTCTTTTTAACTGGCGTTGTAGTTCTCTCGCAGGAAATCGGGATCACCCCTGCAGGACCGCAAGGTTATCGAGGACTGCCGCAGCCGCAGGGTAACCGCCAGGGAGCGCCCGACCTTCGATTCCGGCCCGAAGAAGCTCCGGGTCATGGAGGAATTCCCCGATAATCGGGTTCCCGGCCGGGATGGCCTTCCGGAGAAACAGGGATGTGTTCGCATCTGTTTTGTTCAGGACAAAATACAGAGGTACGTTCACAGAATCCGCCATTCCCGATGCCCGTTTGGCAAGACGGATGGATTCGTGCGAAGGGTCGATGACCATCAGGACGGCATCACATGCGGCATCAATTCCCCGGCCAAAGTGCTCGATGCCCGCTTCCGCATCAACGATGACCCGGTCATTCTCTGCAAGATCCAGCCCAAGGATGAACTGCCGGGCAAGCGCCATCCATGGTGATTTGCATGCCACGGTTGCATCCCTGATTTTCCCGATCGTCACCAGTTTTATCCCGTCGTTTTCCGAGCTGAAATCCCGCGGGATGGTGTCATACGTCCAGGTTCCGAGCAGGGGAGTTTCCGGCGGGATTTCGGCCTGACGGAGAGCCTTCATCTTCTCCCTCACTGACTTTTCCCCGTTGAAATATCTGATCAGGTCCTGAGGGGCACCGGTCCCGAGGAGGCGGTGGGGGCCGAGCACCGTTGAGACCTCCGCGTCCACGACAACAACCCGTTTCCCGACATGCGCATACTGCTTTGCAAGGAGCGCCGCAACCGTGCTTTTTCCTGACCCGCCTTTTCCGCAAATCATCAGTTTCATGGTAATTCCTCCCGGGAAATGCCGGAAGAACCGGTGTGGTTCTGGGCATCCGCGCCGACATTGGTCACCGACATTGGTCATTATCCAGCGGGACACGTTCCTTCGACCCGGGCTGCAAGGCGTTCCAGGACCGCGGCCGCGGCCGGGTAATCGCTCGGCACTGCCTGGCCCATAAGACCGGCTTTGATCAGCACGGGGTCGAAGGGAAACTCGCCGATGATCCGGGTCGTGTCCGGAATGGTGTCCCGCAGGGCCGCCGAAGTGGCCTCGTCCATCTTGTTCAGGATAAAGTACAGAGGTACGTCGATCGAGTCCGCCATGCCCGAGATCTTCCCGACAAGGCACTGTGACTCGTACGAGGGGTCGACGACCATGAGGATTGCATTGCACAACGTGTCGAACCCCCGGCCGAAATGCTCGATGCCGGCCTCGGTATCGATAATGACACGATCGTTTTCAGCCGGTGAGAGGCCAAGGATGAACTGCCGGGCAAGCGCGCTCATGGAGCATTTGCAGCCCTCGGTCGCCTCGTTGATCTTGCCGACCGAGACCAGCTGCACACCATCCTGTACCGAGCTGAATTCTTTGGGGATCGTGTCATAGGTCCATGTTCCTAGGGTAGGCGTGTCCGCAGGAACGCCTTCACGCCGCGACTCCCGCATAAACTCCATCATCTTTGTCTTGCCGCCGAAATACCTGATCAGGTCCAGTGGGGGGTCCATCCCCAGGATTCGGTGTAGCCCGACGTTGGACACATCGGTATCAACGACCACGACCCGTTTTCCCTCACGGGCATACTGCCGGGCAAGGAGCGCGGTGATCGTGCTCTTTCCGGATCCACCTTTTCCACAGATTATCAGTTTCATCAGAGTACTCCAGCCTGTTTGCAACCAGCCCGCGTTAAACAATACACACTTACTTTTTGAAAAATATAACTATTTTGTTTTACTTCCCGGTTGATTACTATGAACCTGAATATCAGACAATTTTTCCTTTGCCTGAAAAATCCTCATCTGCCATGGAAATCTCCCTGTTATCCGGATAGTAAGGCAGTGAGTTCCTCGGCGCTCAAAACGTAGTAGTGAACTACCCCGCGCTCTCGGGCGGGGCTTCCTGCTTCATTCTCCTCCCTATCGGGAGCGAGTCCACAGGCTCAACGGTGCGTTCCACACCTGATACCCCAACAAGATTCTGATCTTGTAAGGCAAATTTCTTGATATTGATCGCCGCGTTGATGTCGCGGTCGTGGTGGGTACCACAGTCAGGACAGATCCATTC
>FZPS01000063.1_pt682 | contig 18412 bp, 19 predicted proteins | sample 1817821 | NCBI WGS metagenome assembly FZPS01 (sample SAMEA104158645, study PRJEB21678) | metagenome | place: Germany | collected 2015-04-21
AGGTATATATCCATGATCTGTCCCTATATCTCCAGCTATTGTATTTTTGGGTACAAAATTTACTATTTTTTTAAATCTATCTGATAAATTCATATAATTCTTCCTCTCAACAATTTTCTTCTACGTTAATTAAAGATTCGCTTAAGCGAATCTTTAATTTATTCCAAAAAATCCTTTAGCTTTTTACTTCTACTAGGATGTCTTAGTTTCCTCAAGGCTTTTGCTTCTATTTGTCTAATCCTTTCCCTTGTTACATCAAATTCTTTACCTACCTCTTCTAATGTTCTAGCTCTTCCATCGTCTAAACCAAACCTCAATCTTAATACTTTTTGTTCCCTTGGAGTAAGAGTATCTAACACTTCCATTAACTGTTCTCTTAACATTATATATGTTACTGCATCTGTAGGAGATACAGCATTATCATCTTCAATAAAATCCCCTAAATGACTATCCTCTTCTTCACCTATGGGAGTTTCTAATGAAACTGGTTCTTGAGCAATTTTCATTATATCCCTTACTTTTTCTACCTCCATATTCATTTCCTCAGCAATTTCTTCAGGAGTTGGATCTCTACCTAATTCTTGAACCAATTGCCTTTGAACCCTCACTAGTTTATTTATAGTTTCCACCATATGCACTGGAATTCTTATAGTTCTAGCTTGATCAGCAATAGCTCTAGTTATAGCTTGACGTATCCACCAAGTTGCATAGGTACTAAATTTATATCCCTTTCTATAATCAAATTTTTCTACTGCTTTCATTAAACCTAAATTCCCCTCTTGAATTAAGTCTAAAAACATCATTCCTCTACCAACATATCTCTTAGCTATGCTAACTACAAGTCTAAGATTTGCCTCAGCTAGTCGTTTTTTTGCTTCTTCATCTCCCGCTTCCATTCGTTTAGCTAATTCTACTTCTTCTTCAGCTGTCAATAGGGGAATTTTACCTATTTCCTTAAGATACATCCTTACTGGATCATCAACGCTTACCCCTTTAGGTACAGATAAGTCTTTTGTATCTATTTCATCATCAGATTCATCTTCATCATCAGGCTCTAAAAGTAAATCTTCTTCCTTTTCTCCTACTATATCAATACCCATATCTTCCAATCTTAAATAAATATCATCTATTTGTTCTACATCTAAATCTATTCCTTCTAATGCATCAGCTATTTCTTTATAGGTTAATATGCCATTTTTCTTACCTTTTTCAATTAGTTTTTTTACAGCATCAAACTTGGCTTTTTCAATTTTTTCATCATTAATATTTTTATATTCCAATGCTACTACCTCCCTTCCAAGCGTTTATTTGTATGATTCTAATTGTTTGTCTATTTCTGTTAATCTTAAACATAGTAATTTTAACTCGTTTACATCTCCTTCATCCTTATCCTTACTAGCCTCTATCCTTTGAATCTCTTTGGCTACTTGTTCCCTTTCAAGTTTAAGTTTAGAAAACTCTACTGTATTTATTAAATCCTTTATTACTACATATTTATCCTCATGTGAAAAACTCACTTCATTAGATAAAATTTCCTCTATGACAGTCATATCTATATTTTTTATATTCTTTATCTTTTCTAGTATAGAGTTTGTATCTATTTGTGTCAACTGTTTATTATTCTCATACTGTTCAAATATAAAACAAGCTAATACATTACATTCATAACTGAAAAAATCTTCTTCTTTCAAATATTCTTTTATTATATTAAAGTATTCATAATTTTCCATCATCAACTTAATTAAAGTTTTTTCTGCAGTCAAATGAGCAGGCTCTAACACTATTTTTATAGGAATTATTTTACTCTTATTATCCCTATATCCTTTTTTAATATACTTGTCCTTATAGATTGTCGTATTGCCTTTATAATTCTTACCAAATACCTCGCTTTTTATCGCTTCTTTAGATATACCAGTTTCTAAAGATATCTTGTCTATATAAACATCCTTTTCTATAGGGCTTTTCAATTTTTTTAATGCTTTTGCTATTTCTTTTGTAAATCCTATTTTTTCTTTTGGATCTGCTAGATTAAATCTAAGCTTGTTTATATATATTTGATACTCTATAAAATTTAACGCTTTGTCCATTAGCTTCTCAAATTCCTTTAATCCATTTTTGTTTATAAAATCATCTGGGTCTTGCCCAGATGGCAAAACTATTACCTTTGGCTCTACTCCCTCTTCCATTAACATATTTAAAACTTTGATAGTAGCATTTATTCCTGCACTATCTGAATCATAACAAATATATACTTCTTTTCCATATCTCTTAATTAATTTTCCTTGATTTCGAGTAAAAGCAGTTCCTAAACTAGCTACAGCATAATTTATACCATAATTAAATAGGGCTATTACATCCATATAACCTTCTACTAATATAATCTTTTCCCTATTTGATTGCCTTTTAACCAAGTTTAATCCATATAAATTGTTACCTTTTATAAATACTAATGTATCTTTTGAATTTAAATATTTAGGCATAGAGTTATCTAATACTCTACCACCAAATCCAATTACCCTATCCATTGTATCTATAATAGGAAACATTATCCTATTTCTAAATTTATCATAATATCCAGTATCATCTCTTCTTCTTCCAATAAGCCCTGTTTTCTCTATATCTAAATCATCATAACCTTTGTTTTTTAAATACTCATACATATTATTCCAACTATCTTGGGCATACCCTAAACCAAATTGATTTAATACTCGTTTATTTATATTTCTATTTTTTAAATACATTAAAGCTTTTTTATTATTTATTAGATTATAATAATAAAATCTAGCTGCTTCTTTATTAATCTCATATATTTTTTCTTTCTCTTTTTCTAATTTTTTATCAACTTTCTTTTCCTCCAAAGGTATTCCAGATATGTCCGCTAGATACTTTATTGCTTCTGGAAAAGTTAAATTCTCCATTTTCATAATGAAGGATATAACATCTCCTCCTTCTCCACATCCAAAACAGTGAAAAAGCTGTTTTGGATGGGATACAGTAAAAGATGGTGTTTTTTCATTATGGAAAGGGCATAAGCCCACATAATTGCTTCCACTCTTTTTAAGTGCTACATATCTAGATATTATATCTACAATATCACTAGCATCTCGAACCTTTTCAATTATTTCATCATTAATTGTATATGACATAATTTACCACCTTGTTTTCTCTTCTGTCGAAAAGAACACTCTATCTATATTCGACATATATTTAAATAATCCTTCTTTTTTTAATATTTTTCCCACGCCTTTGGTATAAACAGATCTTTAAATAAATTTACTGCATATCTATCTGTCATTCCTGCTATATAATCACATATTATATCTTCTTTTGAAGATATATTATCATTATATAATTTTTTATGTTCCTTAGGCAATTTATCATAATTATATAAATAATAATGGTATAATTGCTCTATTATGTACTTAGCTTTTCCTTCTTCTCTTTTAGCTACTGAATTTAAATATACTCTTTCAAACATAAATTGTCTTAGTTTTTCTGTATAATATCCAATTTCCTCTCCCATGGTTATTTTTTTCTTTCCTAAACTAGTTTCAATTACATCTAGTATCATAGTGTTTATCCTATCCCCATGATATTTACCCAATTTTTTAACACAATCTTTGGGTAAATCTTCCATATTTATAATATTTGCCCTAATGGCATCGTCTATATCATGATTAATGTATGCAATTCGATCTGCTATTCTAACTATTTCTCCTTCTAAGGTTTCTGGCCTTTCTTTACCTGTATGCTTCATTATTCCATCCTTAACTTCATAAGTCAAATTAAGTCCAATTCTAGATTGGCTATGCTCTAAGTATTCTACTACCTTTATACTTTGTTCGTTATGCTTAAAACCATTTGGATTTAATTCATTTAGTATTACCTCACCTGTATGCCCAAAAGGTGTATGTCCTAAATCATGACCCAATGCTATAGCTTCAACTAAATCTTCGTTTAGCCTTAAGGCTCTAGCCAATGTTCTAGATATCTGAGCTACTTCTAAAGTATGAGTTAATCTAGTCCTGTAGTGATCCCCTTCTGGTGCAATAAATACTTGAGTCTTATGTTTTAATCTTCTAAAGGATTTAGAATGTATAATTCGATCCCTATCTCTTTGAAATTCTGTTCTTATACTACATTTTTCTTCAAATAATCTTCTTCCTTTAGTACATTGACTTAATGTAGCTAAAGGGGATAGGGTATCTTCTTCACGTTTTTCTATTTGATTTCGAATATTCATAATAACATACCCCTTTACAATAAAGTTAAACGTTGTGATTATATATATACAACATAAACTTGTATAATCCTTTATTTTTGAATAATATTTTTTATAGTTTTTATAATTAAATTAAATGCAAAAGAAGTGTTGAATATTCAACACTTCTAATCCATTATCTCCTCACCAAAATTCTTTTTCATATAATCTATTACTATCCCAGCAGTTTCCTCTACTGCCTTATTAGATACATCTATCACTATACAACCTAGTTTTTCCATTATATTCTTAGAATATTCAAGCTCCAATTTAATTCTTTCTATGCTTGCATAATTAGCATTATTACTTAATCCTAAAGATTTTAATCTTTCTTGTCTAATTTCATTTAGTTTAAATGGATTTGCTATTAGGCCAAAGATCCTTCTATTATCCTTATGGAACAACTCCTCTGGAACTGGAACCTCTGGCACCAAAGGTACATTAGCTACTTTAAAATTCTTATGTGCTAAATACATACTTAATGGGGTTTTTGAAGTTCTAGATACCCCAATTAACACTATGTCTGCCCTTTTTATGCCTCTTGTATCCTTCCCATCATCATATTTTACGGCAAATTCTACTGCTTCTACTTTTTTAAAATATTTTTCATCTAATCTCCTTATAAGCCCTGGTTCTCGTTTAGGCTCATAATCAAGAACTTGTTCTAATGCGTTTAAAACAGGTGTCATTAAATCTACAACGGGAATTCCATATACTTCTCCCATTTCTACAATAAATTTTTTTAATTTTTCAATAACTATAGTATATACAATTATACTTTTTTCATTTTTAGCTTCCTCAAATATTTCTATTATTTGATCTTCATCTGTTATATAAGGGAATCTTCGAACTTCATATTTGTCGGGATTAAACTGACTTACGGCTGCTCTAGCAACTTGTTCTCCCGTTTCTCCTATGGAGTCAGATAATACATATACTGCAATACTCTTGTCCATAATATCACCCCTATTCATTATTCCCTAAGTCCACAAAAAGTCTAGTGATAGTAGTCTTTGTAATTCTACCTACTACTTTGTAGGCTTTCTCCCCTTCTTTTATGGAAACTGCTTCTACTACAGGGATACTATCTATCTCATGTTCTATTAGTTTGTTTGCTGCTTCTAAAACTGTTTCATCTAAGGTAGTAACTACTATATTGGGCATTCGAGTCATAATTACTCCTACTGGTGTTTTATATAAATCTAATCCGCCTATGGCACTTTTTAAAAAATCTTTTCTAGATACTACTCCTGAAAGATATCCATTTGAAGTTATATATATAGTACCTACATCTTCTAAAAACATAGTAACAATTGCATCATAAATACTAATTTCTTCATCCACTACAACAGGTACAGATTTTCTATCCTCTACTTTTATCTCCTTTATCTTTTCCGATATAAAACTGAAAGTAGTCTTTCCTGTATAGAAATAACCTACTTTAGGTCTTGCATCTAATATACCTGACATAGTAAGTATAGCTAAATCAGGACGGATGGTTGAACGGGTCAGTTTTAACTTTTTAGCAATGTTTTCACTGGTTATAGGCTGATTATATTTAACTATGTCAATAATCTTCTCCTGTCTTTCACTTAATTGGATAGGAATCACCACCCTTTATTTGAACACATTTGTAATAATTATCAATTAATGAATAGTTTTTTATCATTTAACTATTTTAGATAAATCACATATCATCAACATAGTTTCAGATATTTTAGCTAGTAGGCTCAATCTGTTTTCTCTCAATTCTTCGTCATCTACCATTACCATTACATTATCAAAGAAATTATCAACTGGTTCCCTTAGTGCTATAAATTGTTCTAATGCTTTATCGTATTCCTTTTTATTTAACCAATTTATAACCTTGTCTTCAATACTATTAAATGTTTCATATAATTCTATTTCCTCTTCTTCAACTAAAAGATCTCTTTTTATTTCTGTAGAACTAGCGTTTTTAGCTAAATTTGCAACTCGATTAAAAGTAGTCAATACATCTTCTAAGCCTTCATTCTCTATATAAGTATTTAATTTATCCGCCCTCAGTTTTAAATCATATACATTATTTATTCCTGTAGCTATTACTCCATCGATTATATCATATCTTATGCCCATATCGCTAAACATATTTTTTATTCGACCGTTGAAAAATTCAAGTATCTCTTGCTTTACAGTTTTGTAATCAAATACCAAACCATTCTCTTCTACATATATATATAATGCGAAATCTATTATATCACCCAAATTTAAATTTAATTTTCTATCCAATATTATGTTTATTATACCTAGTGCTTGCCTTCTTAAACCATATGGATCTTGTGAACCTGTAGGTTGTATGCCTATAGCAAAACACCCTACAATAGTATCTAGTTTATCAGCAATACTAAGAATTGCTCCTGCTGTAGTAGTTGGTAATTGATCTCCTGAAAATCTTGGAAGATACTGTTCATATATAGCTAAACTTACTATTTCATTTTCACCAGATTGTTTAGCATATTCCATTCCTATTTTTCCTTGAAGTTCTGTAAACTCATCTACCATCTTAGTTACTAAGTCCGCTTTAGAAAGATAAGCAGCTCTATTAATGTTATTTTTGGTTTCTTGACCTACTTCTAAGTAATTACCTATCTTATCAGCTAATTTCTGAACTCGAATAGTTTTATCATATAGAGTTCCAAGCTTTTCTTGAAATATTATATTTTTTAACTCATCTACATAATCTTCTAAAGGGATCTTAATATCTTCATAATAGAAAAATTTAGCATCCTCTAATCTTGCTCCCAAAACCTTTTCATTTCCTTTTCTAACCACATCTAAATATTTTTCATTCCCATTCCTTACAGTTATAAAATAAGGTAATAACCTTTCTTTATCATCAATTACTGGAAAATAGCGTAAATGTTCTTTCATAGGAGTTATGACTACATCTACTGGTAATTTTAAATATTCTTCAGCTATTCTACCTATCAATGGAGTTGGATATTCTACTAAGTAGGTAACTTCTTCTAACAACTCAGGATCCATTAATAGATTACCACCCTTTTCTTTTGCCAATCTTTCAGAACCATACTTGATAATATCTCTTCTTTTGTTTTGATCTACTATTACATAATTCTCCTCTAAAACATCAAAATATTCATCAACTGAACTTAATTCAATATGAGAACTTCCCAAGAATCTATGACCTCTAGTTACATTACTTACCTTTATACCTTCTAAATCAAAAGGTACTACTTTATTGTTATAAATAGAAACAATCCATCTTATTGGTCTAGCAAATCTTATATTTTTTCCTCCCCATTTCATAGATTTGGGAAATACTACAGATTTTATTATATTAGACATATTTTCTGATAGCACATCTTCTGTCGATTTTCCTTCTTTTTTTACATTGGCATACACATAGGTTTCACCATTGTAATCTTGTAAACTAATTTGCTCTATGTCCACTCCTTGTCCTCTCATAAAACCTTGAAGAGCTTTTGTAGGATTACCTTCCTCATCATAAGCAATTCGCTTTGCAGGTCCTTTCACTTTCTCATATACTGTTTCCTGTTTTTCTGCTAATCCTTTTATAATAAGAACTAATCTTCTAGGAGTTGCATAAGTTTCAATATTTTCAAATACTATCCTTTGTTCTTCTAAAATTTCTTTAGTATTGTTTTTTAATTGTTCAAGTGCATCTTCAATAAATCTTGCAGGTAACTCCTCAACTCCAATTTCTAATAAGTACTTATTATTCATCTACACTACCCCCTTCTCTTAACAGAGGATACCCTAAGTTTTCCCTTTGTTCAATGTATTTTGATGCAATCATTTTAGCTAAAGATCTAACTCTAGATATATAATGTGTTCTCTCAGTTACTGATAAAGCACCTCTAGCATCTAATATATTGAAAGCATGAGAACATTTTAATACATAATCATAACTAGGAAGAACTAATGCGTTTTTTATGCCTCTTTTAGCTTCTTCTTCATATATATCAAATAATTTTTTAAGAGTTTCTATATCGGCTTTTTCAAAACTATATACAGAATGTTCATATTCCGCTTGTTTGAAAATATCACCATATGTTATATCTTTATTCCATTTTATATCAAAAATATTATCTACATCTTGCAGATACATGGCAATTCTTTCTAAACCGTAGGTTAATTCCGCTGATTCTAAATCACAATTTATACTTCCTACTTGTTGAAAATAAGTAAATTGAGTGATTTCCATACCATCTAACCATACTTCCCATCCTAGACCCCACGCACCTAATGTAGGAGCTTCCCAATTATCCTCTACAAATCTAATATCATGCTTTAAAGGATCTACTCCTATTTCCTTTAAACTATCCAAATAAATATCCTGAACATTATCTGGAGAAGGTTTTAATATTACCTGCAATTGATGATGTTGATATACTCTGTGAGGATTTTCTCCATATCTAGCGTCTGCTGGTCTTCTTGATGGTTCTATATATACCACCTTCCATGGTTCTGGACCCAGAGCTCTTAAAAAAGTATGAGGGCTCATAGTACCAGCACCCTTTTCTACATCATAAGGCTCTAATACTATACAACCTTTATTTCCCCAATAATTTAGCAATTTCAGATACAATTCCTGAAAATACATACGTTTAAACCTCCTTATTCAGTTAATTTACAATATAAAAAACCTTTACATCCCATAGGGACGAAAGGTTACTTCCGCGGTTCCACCCTATTTAATACCTAATGGTATCCTCTCAATAAAATATGCTCAGAAGTGCCCTTCATCAACATTTTTATATTAGGCTCTCACCATCCCTAACTCGCTTTAATAAATATATATTGATTTTTTCTTCTTCATTGCATATTAAATTAAAATTTGATATATATTTTATAATTTAACAAAAAATGCATAGCTTGTCAATATAATTAATTGTATGGCCCCTATTTCTTATCTACCAATTTGTTCACATTTATAATTTCTCCATCTTCTTTTTCTATCTCTATTGTGCATTTAGCAATGATAGCAGAACCTAATCCTATTAAAGCTAATGGAGCAGATATAATAGTTCCTAAAGCTGCAGCCGTTACTGGTATGTTCATAATTACTTCTTCATCCTTTTTTATAGTAATTTTGGTAACATTACCTTTTCTTAATAATTCTTTTACCTTTTCAATCATCTGCTCTCCTTTATATGAAATGTTATCTGTCCAAGATTTCCTATTTTCTTCTATAAAAATTATAGCTTCTACTACATCTCCTTCTGTTTTTTCTAAAGCTTCTTTTGCCTCTTTAAAAGTAGCTGCAGTTCGTGCAATTACTGCATCAATTTTTTCTAAAGATATCTCCATTTTTACACCTCCATTATTTCTCATTTCATTGCTTTTAACATAATTAAAGAATTAAACCTCTTTCTATCTATCTTATTCAATATGTATTTTTCCATAATAGCATGTAATTTAAACATAGTACATTCAGGTATTTTTAGGTACATTATTTCATCCAATGGAGTATATAATAGAGATTTCATAGCTTTATACATGTTTATATTCATGTTTTCACAAAAATTATCTTGGCTAAAACATTTTTTACATATTATTCCACCTTTTTCTATGCTAAATTTTATTATACTTAAATCTTTACTACCACAATTTACACATCTATCTAATAAAGGTTTATACCCTAAAAAAGATATAAATTTCAACTCATAAGCTAATATAAATCTAATAAATCCTCTATCTAGTTTGGATAATACTGATAATCCTTTTAATAGCAAAAAAAATAATTTTTCATTTCGTTCTTCCTCCATAGTAGATAAATCCATTAACTCTAGTAAGTAAGAACCGTACATCAATCTATCTATATTTTCCCTTATAGAATAAAAAGAATCTATTATATCTCCTTGATTTATATAATAAAAATTTTTCCCTTTATATAGTTGATACTCATTATACGAAAAGGTTTGAGTATTAGCAATTAATTGAGATTTAGGCCTATAAGCCCCTCTAGCCATAGCTTGAATCTTTCCATGTTTTAGTGTATATAGTGTTAATATTTTGCTAGTTTCTTTAAATCTAAATTCCTTTAACACTATTCCTTCAGTTTTAGTAATCATTTATTTATCCCTCTATCTATAACCAAAACGCTTTAATTTAGTTTCTTTTTCTCTCCAATTCTTTTCTACTTTAACCCATAATTGAAGATTAACCTGACTCCCCAATAATTTTTCTATATCTAATCGTGCTTTCCTACCAATTTCCTTTAACATTTGACCTCTTTTACCTATTATAATGCCTTTATGAGATTCTTTCTCACAATATATAGTAGCATGCACATCTATTAAATCTTTATCTTCCCTATGTGCTATACTATCTATACCTACAAATATCCCATGTGGAACTTCTTCATGCAAATTTTCTAAAGCTTTTTCTCTAATTATTTCAGATATTATAAATCTTTCAGGTTGATCTGTTATCATGTCCTCTGGAAAGTACTGAGGTCCTTCAGGTAACAATTTTTTAATAGATTGAATATATTTATCTATGTTAGTCCCATTTATAGCTGATATTGGAATTATATCAGTAAACATATTCATACTTTTATATTTTAACACCAGTTCATCTATCTGTTGTCCTTTTAATTTATCTATTTTGTTTATAAGTAATATTATAGGAGTTTTTATATCCTTTAGTTGTTCAATAATATAATTGTCTAAACTACCTGTTTTAATACTGTCGTCTACCATAAAAGTCACTATATCCACTTCATCCAATGTACTCCTTGAAACCTTTAACATATATTCACCTAGTTTGTTTTTAGGTTTTTGAATTCCGGGAGTATCTAAAAATATTATTTGACAATCCTCTTCTGTATATACAAGTTGTATCCTATTTCTTGTAGTTTGAGGCTTATTGGATATAATGGATATTTTCTCACCAATAATATAGTTAAGTAACGTAGATTTACCTACATTTGGTCTTCCTATTACTGTTACAAATCCTGATCTATACATTTTATCACCTCTATATCAACTTAAATCTTCTGGCCCAAAACTATAAGGTAACAATTCATCTAAAGTATATTCCTTATACTCATCTGCAGAATTTGCTACTATTATTAAAGCATCTTTACCAAATTCTCTAATAACTTGTCTACAAACCCCACAAGGATAAGTAAAGTTGGAATCCCCTGCTATCGCAATAGCCTTTATATTCCTATGCCCCTCAGATATTGCTTTAAATATAGCAGTTCTTTCTGCACAAAGTGTTGGGGAATAAGAAGCTATTTCTATATTACAACCAGTATAAACATCTCCATCATTTGTCAATACAGCTGCGCCTACTCTAAAATTAGAATAAGGTACATATGCTTTTTTCTTAGCTTCTAATGCCTTTTTAATTAAATATTTTTTATCTATATTATCCATATTATTCACCCTCATACAATTTTAATATATATCAATATGGGTATTGGTATTTACAACTTGTATCCAAGTTGTTCCTGGATTTAAAACTATTTCTTCTCCATTTTTATCATAATAATAAGTCTTACTATTTCTTGATTTTTTTGACCATTTTATATCCATTCCTTTACCATTAGTTATATATTTACCCTTTCCTTCTCCTATCAAATCTATAGATAATCTACCTTCCTTATCTATAATATTAGTCTTTGCTTCTTGTATTATTATATTTTTTACTTTTATAAGTGTATTGTCTAATTCATCATAGTGTTCCAGACCATCCTTCTTACGATAATATACTTTTTCATCTGAATTGTATATATAAGAAGTGATATTATTGCTATAATAACATATATCAATATTGTTTGCTATAAATCCTTCTGGTTCTATTTCTTCATCATTAAATTTAAAACCTTCATAATGTCCTATTAAATCATAGCCTCTAAGCTTTTGAGTTTCTCTAATAGCTTTCATGCTTGTATATGTATTGTGAGGCGATTTTTTTCCCACTTCTTTATTTTTCCAAAAAACTTTATTGCTACTAGATAATCCATCTATATCAGATATATTTAATTTAATTATATCTTGCTTAGCTTGAGGACTTCCTCCTACTCTTACATATATAGGATCATATTCTAATAAAGCTGTTATAAAATAAGGTCTTGAAGATCTAATAGGGCCTAGGGACTCAGGATCATTTATTAGAAAAATTCCCATATATCTAGTATAAGGAGCTTCTACCAAAAATTCATATACTATTTCTGCTTGAGATAATCCTGACTGCCATCTAGCTTTTGGATGATTATCAAACATTATTGCAACAGGACGTCTATTTACTTTTTCCTCTGGTGCATAAATCCCTGACAAAGGGGATGGAATACCTTCTTTTTTTCCCTTTACCTCTTCTTCATTTTTAGATGTATATTCTATTGAAATTTCTTCTGCTTCTTTTAATATTTCGTCCTCAATTTGATTTATATCATCTTTACAACCTACTAATAAAATTAATAACATTATTATGGAAAGTAAAATTGTTTTTTTCATATTTCCCTCCATTAACCAATTATTTGAAATACCAATATACCTATTATTATGCCTAATAAGGCACCTGATATTACTTCAAATAAACTATGTATCTTACCCTCTACCCTACTCTCACCTACAAGAATAGCCATAAAAAACGCAAGGGTAGATACTAACATGTTATTAGCCTCAAAGGAAATAATAGTAGCAACACAAAAAGATACTGCTGCATGTCCGCTAACAATTCCACCCTGAAAAGGAGTACCTTTTCCCCTATAAAATTTAGTTTTGATACCAATAGTTAATAAAATGACTAATGCTAAAGCTACAAAAGTTAAATGAATTGAGGAGTTTTTTATCTTGTGCAATATACGATTTGTATAAGGATTTAATCTATCGAAAAACAAAAGATACCCCACTACTAAAGAATTTATAGCTGCTATTAAAACTCCTCCTGCAGCTATATCCTTTGCTACTCGAGCTAAAGGATGAAAATCCTCCGTTATTAAATCTACTGCCCTCTCTATAGCAGTATTTATCATCTCAGTAATAAATACCAATGATATAGTAAAAAAAAGTAGTACCATTTCTCCTCTTGAAAAATCAAAAAACAAACTCAATATTATAACCACTATAGATATTATGAAGTGAATTCTCATATTTCTTTCCGTTTTTAAAGTATATATTATACCAGTTACTGCATAGTTAAAACTTTCCATTAAAGATCTTGACTTCATAGCATTCTCCTACTTTTCATCTTTAAATATTTTTAATCTTTTCATTACTTCCTTTTCTTTACTTCTCATAACATCTTTTTCTTCTTTCTCCATATGATCATAGCCTAGCAAATGTAGCATACTATGAGCAGTTAAATATGCTATCTCCCTTACAAAGGAATGACCATATGTCTTGGCCTGTTCTAGTGCTTTCTCAACAGAAATTACAATATCCCCTAATAAAGGTATAGGTACTGGGATATTTTCATCTAATGGAAAAGATAAAACATCTGTTACCTTATCAATATTTCTATACTCCTTGTTTAACAACCTTATTTCTTCATTGTCTACAAAAGATATACTTATTTCATAATCCAAAGATTTGCCTTCCAATACTAAACATTCCTTTACTACTTGTTTTAATATTTTATATAAACTTTCATCTAATTCAACTTTTTCTTGCCTATTATCTATGTATACTTTCATATATCTATAACTCTCCTTCTTCTTTTACTAATTCCAAATTTGGATACTCTATCCTTTCATGAAATATTCCCATCATAATGGATGAAAAAGCATGGGCAATTATGTTCAAATCCTTAAAAGTTAAATTACATTCTTCAAGCTGTCTATCTTGAAGTTTTCCCTTAATTACATTTCTTATCATCTCTTCTATATTTTCTTTACTAGGTTCTTTTAAAGATCTAACAGCTGCCTCAGTAGAATCAGCTAACATAACTATTGCTGCTTCCCTAGTTTGAGGCTTAGGACCTGGATATCTAAAATCTTCAATATTGATTTCTTTCGATTCATCCTGTTTTAAAGCTTTATGATAAAAATACGCTACCATAGTATCTCCATGATGCTGAGCTATTATATCCACTATCTCTTCTGGTATATTATGTTTCCTTGCCAATTCTACACCATCTTTTGTATGGCTAGTAATTATCAAGGTACTCATATTAGGCTTAAGTTTATCATGGGGATTATCCATTCCCAATTGATTCTCTTTAAAAAAATAAGGTCTCCTAAGCTTTCCTATATCATGATAATATGCTCCCACTCTAGCTAACAATGAATCGGCCCCTATAGCTTCTGCAGCTCTTTCACTTAAATTTCCCACAATTATGCTATGATGATAAGTCCCTGGTGCTTCTAGAAGCAATCGTTTTAAAAGAACTTGATTAGGATTAGATAGTTCTAACAATTTTAAAGGCGTCACAATTTTAAATACATTCTCCCAAATTGGTAAAGTCCCTATAGTCAAAATAGCACAAAATAAACCATTGATCATTCCATAACCGCTTTTCCCCATTAACTCTATTATTTCTAATTTTTTTATCAATCCAAAGGATATGATAGTTAATATATTAAATATACCCATTATAAGACCATTTATTAATATATTATATCTTTGTTGCTGCCTTGTAGCCATATAAGCTCCAATACTACCGCTTACTAAATACATGGCAATTAATGTATCCTCTAATTTCAACATAAAACTTAAAATAAATATTATAAACATATTAACTATCAAAGATAATCTTATATCAATCAATATTGCAATTAAAAGAGCAGCTGCTGATACGGGCATTATAAAAGGCGAAATATTATAAGTTCCTTCACATATTAGTATTGTAGTAGTTATTATAATAATTAATATTAGTAGCTTATGTCCTTCTAGTACTTCTTTATTAAATAAACGAATATAGCCAAATATAGTTATTTGTAATAATACTATTAATATTATAATACCTATAACTGTTCTTTTATCGTATCCTTCTTTTTCCTTTAGTAGTCCTGACTCCTTAATCAAGTATAAAGCGTGACTATCTATAACATCTCCTTTCCTTACAATTACCTGATGTTCTTTCACAATAACTGGCTCTACTTTTTTTACTTCTTCCTCTTTTTTTCTATTTGTAGCTTCTTCATCTATAAATTTATTTGGTTGTATCGTATTAGTTAAAATAGCTATTCCTAATTGTTTTTCATTTTCACTAAGATCCATGGTTTCAAAAACTCTTTCAATATTATTTTTCTCGTATTCTAAATCCTCTTCTTTTATCCCTGCCCCCATGATCTGATTAATCAAATCATATAATGTGTTCTCAAAAGCATCTAATTCACTATCACTTAATTTTAAAGCAATGTAATATTCATTTTTAGAAAGCAAAATTCTAGATTCTTCACCTAAAATTTCTACTTTTTTATTAAAGGTTAAATTTTCATCAGCTTTAAGTTTTCTTACGTTATCAAAGAATTCTTTAATATTTTCTTTCATGGTCATCTGTACCGAAGGACTTAGCCTATACTTAGGTTCAACACTATTAGCTACACGAGTCTTTAATTGCTCTGTAGCTATCTTGTCCTCAATTTCCTTAGTAGCTCTTATTTCAAAAGGTGCAGTATCTCCAATTTTTACATCTATTTTTTTAGTCTCTACCTTTTGAACAATAATTAGAAAAAGAATTATTGTAAATAACAATAATATTAAAGCATTTATATATGTCTTCTTCTTGTTTTTAATTTTACCCTTTACATTATTTTTCATATGGGCATCTCCCTTAATCTATCTACCTTTTTCCTCATATTTTTCATAAGCTTCAATTATCTTTTGTACTAAAGGGTGTCTAACTATATCATATTTAGTTAAATATACAAAATCTATTCCTTCTACATCACGTAATATATTTGAAGCTGATACTAACCCTGAAGATTTGCCTTTAGGTAAATCAATTTGAGTTATATCTCCTGTTATTATAGCTTTTGACCCAAATCCCAATCTAGTTAAAAACATTTTCATTTGCTCATTAGTGGTGTTTTGTGCTTCATCTAATATTACATAAGCAGAATCCAAAGTTCTACCTCTCATATATGCTAGAGGTGCTACTTCTATAAGTCCCTTTTCCATAAGTTTCAGATAAGTTTCAAATCCTAATATATCGAATAGTGCATCGTAAATAGGTCTAAGATAGGGGTCCACTTTTTCTTGAAGATCTCCAGGTAAAAAACCCAAATTTTCACCTGCTTCTACTGCAGGTCTTGTTAGTATAATCCTATTTACTTCCTTATTCTTAAAAGCATTTATTGCCATGGCCATAGCTAAATAAGTCTTACCTGTTCCCGCTGGTCCTATTCCAAATACAATATCATTATGTCTAATTCCATCAATATATCTTTTTTGACCTAAAGTTTTAGGTTTAATAGTTTTTCCTGATGCTGTAATACACACTGTATCGTTTAATAAATCTTTTACCCTCTCTTCTTTTCCCTCTAAAATCAATTGGATAGTATATAGTAAATTTTGTTTTGTAAGTTTTTTTTCACTTTGTATTATCTCAATTAATTTTTTTATTAATCTTTCCCCTAATTCTACAGAAAGCTCATGTCCTATAATAATTAGCTTTCCTCCTCTTAAAACTACTTTTATATCCAATTCTTCTTCAATTATATTTATATTTTCATCTAATTTTCCAAAAAGCTCTGATATAATTTGATTATTTTCTATATTTACTACTCTTTCTTGTTTCTCTTTTGTCAAAACATAATCCTCCTTTATTCCATATTAATAATTTGTTTTTGACCAATATCTTCAACCACCTCTACCACAACATAGGTAGATAATATATTCTTTTCTATATTATACATTACATCCTTAGATTGTATTTGTGCTCCCTTTGGAATTTGTTTATTTAACTCCTCTACAGCTTTGATATAAGAAGATTGCTTTAAAAATTCTATATTTTGCTTTACCTCTCTTCTTTCTACTTCAACATATTCATGGGCAAAAATTTTAAAAGGTAGGCGAAGTTTCCCTCCAAAAGGTTTAACTTCCTTTGTTTTTTGAACATAATACTCATATGGTATATCCTCACTAAAAAATTGAATCCTTTTTTCTCCAAACTTCATTTCATAAACCTCTATTTTGTTTTCTGTTTCCTCTTCTATAATCTTTACTATAGGTTCATCTAATCTATAAGAATATCTAGTCTTAGCTATAATCTCACCATCTGCATGTACTAGTATATTTTCCTCTGTGTTTTCATCTACAATTATACCTGCAATTAATATCTGCCCCTTTTTTACTACATCTCCTTTTCTAACCATGGTTTTACCATTTTTGGCTATTACTTTAACTATTACCCCTTTTTTACTTGCTACTACATGACATGGAATACTTGTATCTAGTTTTTCTGGTGGAATATCTTGCTCCTGTATAGATATAACCAATCTTGTTCCTTTTATGTCAATAGATACAAAAGAAATATATTCAAACTCGTTTAATAATAAATTTTTTATGTGGTTTTTATCTATATTATACTTTATTATACCAGATTTTATATTTTTATTTGATAAGAACTCAATTATTGAATCATCACTATAAGTTTCATTTCCTATTATCTCAATGCTCCATATGAATGAGGATAAAATAATAACAATACTAAAAAATATAAAAATTCCAAATCCTAACATCTTCCGATTTTTTAATCTATACAATAAAAAAGGTATACCTTTTTTATTCACTACTTCAACTCTACATCCTACTTTTTTTACTACTTCTTTTAATTCTTTAAAACCTTTTGCACTTACCTTCATTTCTAATAATGTATAATCTGTCCTTTTTATGTCCCAAAGATATATATCCTTGTCTGCAGCTAAATTTAAAAACCTCTCTAATGTTAGCCCCTCAACCTTTATAATAACATATCCCCTTAAATAATTCCATGTTTTTATAAGTCCCACAATTCCACCCCTTAACTGATTATCTCTATTTTTTCTATATTCCCTGTAACTATTATTTCTTCTGAAAGTATAGTCTTTAGTTCTAAATTTACACCTTCAATCCTAATTATTCCTATATTGGAATTTATTCTAAGGATTTCATTAGTATACTCTATAATACCTTTATGATTTGATACATGTAATTCAAGATTCCCTATCATTATTATCTTAGGTAAATCTAATAC
>FZPS01000075.1_pt413 | contig 18410 bp, 9 predicted proteins | sample 1817821 | NCBI WGS metagenome assembly FZPS01 (sample SAMEA104158645, study PRJEB21678) | metagenome | place: Germany | collected 2015-04-21
GTTTTGCAACACTTCTTATTACCAGAGGAACGGTGGCCTTTCCTGCTAACCGCACCACTAACTGCCACCTGAATTTACACCATTATACCGGACACTACTGTATTTTACTGATTCCCAGCTTTTATTTCGAATTATTACAGTAAACCAGACTTACAATCTCTCAAACTACAGGTTTCAAGTTTTTCTATTTTGTAATAACTATGAGTTTGCTGTTTTATATGTTTTGGCCCATGAAGGCTTATACGAGCTCCTTGCTTATAAACCGTTTTCTCCAATCCACTCGTGGGGGCGGTTCAACGTCTGGAATTTGATCTGCAGGTATTATTTCACCGATATCCAACGCGCGATGACTTAAGCCCCATGCTACAGCAAATAATTGATATTCTTCTGCATTTTTTATAGAGTCGGTAAGTGAATCAGGTATAGGCGGATTTAAAAAGATTATCCCATCATTCCTGGTATGGTATTTCAACCAATCGTGAAGCTCCTCAACTGCTGAACGGAAGAACTGCAGTTTGCTGCCACCACCAATTAAAAGAATTGGCAGCCGTCCTTCACGCCAGATTGGTGTATTAGGGGCACGGCGGAGTTTTGTCTGCCAGATGAGCCTTCGAACCATGTAAAGAAATTGTTCCTTGTGCTGTCCCTTGGCGTTTTCAAAGGCACTTAGAAACTGATCCTTTGAGATTAGATAAGGTTTGATATCTTCATCCAATGGCGCCATGGGATCATGTTTGTTTAGTAAATCCTCGGCAAGATCCTCATAGACCTGCTTAAATGCAACAATTCGATCAGTGTATAGCTTTATAGAACCCAGTTTCTGAACATCTGATATTAACAGACTATAACGATCATTCCCCTCCTTTTCGTGCAAGAGAAAACTACATACGTCTACAGTAGAAGCTCCAATATCCACCATTACATGTAAACCTTCTCGCCGCAGGTCCGATAAAGCGTAACCCACCGCGCCAGCAGCAATCTCAGGAATAATCTCAAAATCACAGGCGAAATCTTCATCAGTATCCCAGTAATCTATATCACAAACCAACTTTAACTCTTTACAAGCTTTATCAATAGTGATATGATCCTCACGCAGTGTAGACATCCACCAAGCTGCTTTACCAACACGACGGAAAATTCGATTTTCCTCATTATCTTCAATGCACGGGGAGGGTACGCCCATATTTACACTCCATCTAAACCTGCTAAAGTGCCGCAAAAGATCCAGCTTGGTTCTTAAAAACCACCGCCGGCTATATCGTAGGAGAAGTGCGATATAGCAAACTGCAATTTCTTCAGGGGGTAGTTGCTGCCTAATGGGGCCAAAGTTGCTATTCAAGTTTTCATCTTTAGAAAAAAGTTCCAACTTAATGTTATTGACCAATATGTAACCATCGCGGGGTGTAAGGGTGCACAGCCCACTCGAAGGTTCAACCCATAGTCTGGTTGGTAAAAGATGTGGCATGGGCTCGCAAGAATACCGGCCAAAATTTACTGCATAGCTCGGACAACCCGGAAGATCTGGCGCCTGGATAACCACCTTGGTTGATGAAGTGCCAAAGTCAAGGCCAATAACTAGTTCGCATTCGCCGTTTTTGCCAGGTTGAGCATACTGCAACATCTGGGGGTCACAGATAGGTAAAACATTTGCTCTCCGGTTTCTAACAGTCATGCCCCTTGAGCTATTACTTTTTAATGACATATCAATTGACTCCTTAGACTTCACCTGACCTGAATTATTGCAATTGCAATTTCTCTGGTCTCTGCACGAACTTTTCTCCGGCTTTCAATTTTTAGACGCTGCTGTTTAACACGGTTCTCTAGCGCACGCATACGGCCTTCTGTAGCTTTTACCAGCGCCTCACGATTGTGTGCACGGTGTTTTTCCCGGGTTTCTCTTAAAACTGCCATCTGTCTTTCATAATGTTGCTCCAGGTTACGAAGCTGGATGTCCGCGCGGTCTTCGTTTCTTGCCTTTAGTTCCTGGACAAACAATTCATACTCATCATCTAGTTGGCCAAAAAGAATTTCATTGGCCACATAATACGCATGATCCAACTCAATTACATTACATGCCTCAAGCCAATCCTCTCCGCTGGCGATAGCAGCAGCTGCAAGCCTTTCTGCATCGTCTGGTTTTAAAATATCGTTCGGATTTTTTAGTGATGTAGCAACATAGGCCAGTTTTTCTGTATCTTGCAGTCCTCTGAAAGACCAGTGGGCTACTGCCAAAACATAGATACCTTTCTGCAGGGGAAATTTAAAATCTGCTTTGTTCAAAACAAGCGCAACAGCAGGTGTAAGTTGTTCATCCCTTTCTGTAATATGGGCACTCACCATCCGCACAAGGGGGTGGAACTGCGAAATCACTTCCTCCAAGCGGTTTAATGAACCAGTAACTTGATTTTCAAATCGACACCGGAACGGCCTTGAGGCAGAGGTTAGTTTGGTGTAGAAGGAAATCCGATTCTTTTTTATAAACTCTGCCAGATCAAATTTGGCCTTGTCCGATAGTTCAATTTCATATAAAAGAGAACCTGGTTCTATCTGTCGCAGTTCGCATCCTGGATAGTGTAAACGAAGATAATCAAAGACGTATCTCCTGATATCATCGCCGCTGATCCACCGGTGTAATTCGCGTGCAGCCTTGACCTGATTGAGAATATAATCCCCATATGCAACAAGATTTGCAGCGTCTTGTTCAAGTTGCTCTTCCTCAATGCGCAGATTTTCTAAAGCCTGAGCAGTCTGATCAATTCGCCTTTCCTGTTCTTCCACAGTTAGATGACCCGAAATTAAATCTATTTCTAATTTCCTGATTTCATCCCCTAGAACAACCTCAAAGTCACCTAAAGCTTTGCGACACAAATCAAGTTTTTCGTAAAGGCGCTGGTAAATTCGGGCATCAATAGTGTCTTTATAAAGAATATTCCATATGAATATTTTCTCTGCTGTCTGCCCAAGTCGATCAATACGTCCAACTCGTTGCTCAAGACGCATCGGGTTCCATGGAAGGTCATAATTTATAACAACGCGAGAGAATTGCAAGTCAACCCCTTCTCCGCCTACCTCTGACGAAAGCAGAACGCTTGGACCTTCAGGGCGGCTAAAGCGGTGGATTATTTCGCTTTTAGTTTCTTTTTGGCCTCCTTTTAATAAAATACAAGATACTCCGTCACTTTCTAGCCGTTCAGCGAGATAGCCTAGTGTGGCATGAAATGCGGAAAAAACAATTACTTTCTCATGCGGATATTCTCGAAGAAAATCGGTAAGAACTTTTCTTAGGCGGCGATACTTGGAGTCTACCTCGACCAAGTGATCGAGTTCCACATAATCTCTAGCCCGGAGCACTATCTCTGTAACAAGGGGGCCTAGCGCCTTTTTCTTTTCATCGTCTTCTTCGCCCCCACCGCTTTCCTTTGTTTCCTCCAGTTCAACAAGCTTTTTCTGCCATAAGTTAAGAGACGCTGCCATGCTACTTGTCATCTGGCGCTGCGGCTGGGCCAATAAGAAGCGTTCATTGGCCATACTTCTTTGTGCGTATTCAATAACAACCCCGGTAACAAGATCATAGAATTTCTTTTCAACCGGTTCTAAATTAACTAATTCAGGGATGGGTTCCCGTATGACTCGCCATTCTTTTACATCTTTCTTACGAGTTCTGGTTACGACATGGGCTAAAAGATTCACCTTTTCGAGACGATAAGCCAGTTTGCTACGGATATCACGACGTTTCAGGTATTCTGGCGTCAGATCAGTCTTCTCTATCATCGATAGTTGCCGGTTAGCATAAAGAAGAGGATGACAGCGTGCCTCTTTCAGCAACTTGCAGAATCTATCAGGGTCGGGGTTGGGACCAAGTATAAGATCACGAGCTCGGACTAATGGTTCATTAGCCTCCAGTATTTGGGTAAAAGCCTCAGAGCGAGTAAAAGTATCTGGATCAAGTAGATGGAGCAGTGAATAAAGGTCCTGATTACGATTATGGATTGGAGTTGCAGTAAGTAAGACAGTATATTCCGAAACATTTTTGCATAGACTTCCAAGCTCATAAGTCTGCGTTTCTGGATTTCGAAGGTGATGAGCTTCATCTATCACTAGAAGGTCCACTAACCTATCCTCGCTTTCCATAGCTCTTAAAAAACGTGCAAGTTCGGCTGTAGGACGCTGATCATCATTTTCTTCCCACCATCGTGGCGGGCGAAGACCCTGAAGGCTGGCAACAATAGCAAATCCTCTAGCCTGTAAACCTTCGTCTTGCAGTATGGATAATACTTCTGAGGCATCACAGATTTGGGCTGTTACTCCAATTTTATTAGAAAGTTCCTGGCACCATTTTTCTCTTAAAGCAGCAGGACAAAGCACCATGAGCCTGCGCATATCAAAACGGCTTCGTAGTTCAGTCCAGATTAGCCCTGCCTCAATGGTCTTTCCAAGACCGACCTCGTCAGCAATAAGGAGGCCATTTGATGGTGATTCGAGAATTTTCAAAACTGGCTTGAACTGGTATGAATAAAAATCAGTGTTAGTGGCCTCCATGCTGTAAATAACATCAGCAAGGCGTCCGGAGAGCTTGACGTGCGTTAGCGTACGTCGAAAATCTACAGGCCGACCTAGCTTTTTCCTCTCAAGCATATCCAGGGGAGAAAGACTTATACTCTTTACCTTCTCAAGCTGGTTGGTGGGAACCCATCGTATACCATCAGTAAATTGAACTTGAAGCAAGAGACGATTCTTTCGGGTTTGTTCACGCCCGGTTAAAATACCTACCCTGGTAGGGTCATTCACAAGCCGTACACGTTTTTGTTCTATTGATTGTTTTTCTGAAGTATCGTGCAAAGGATCAACTCCTATCACGATTGTTCAAATGGGATAATTTGCATTGCTACTGCAGGTAATTACTTAATATATATATTTCTTTTACAAGTTAAAATAATCCTGCCTTTTTGCGTCTATCAGTGGCGGAAAATGCCAATAAACCTTACCTCTACACCTCTACAGGATTTTAATCTATTCTCTATATTAACAGGAGATAGTGACACATTATTGACGCATTTGTGGTATCTTCCAAACAGGGCTAAGTAATTATGAGCGTTGAAAAGAAGTGTCCTGGTATAATCCTTCCATAAAATTATAGCAATGGTTTTGGGAGCCTAAAACCATATCCCACGTTTGCAACATTTCAGTATTCAATAATATTAGGGGTTTCTGCAGCATACTGATAGTTAATGTACTCCCCAGCAGTTTTGCATATATTTATTAATGGACAATTGAAACAACTGGGAAACTTTTTTTTGAAACAAATCTTATCAGCCAGGTCCAGTAGGGCATAATTATATTGTCTGGGGTATTTTGTATCCACCAGTGTCTTCATAAGCTTCATAAACTCTTTATTTCTTCGTAGCGAATCATAGGGTTTTTTATTGAAAGCCCTGCAAATAATCCTCATTGTATTGGTATCTATTAATGCTTCAGGATAACCCCATGCAAAACACCTCACTGCTCCAGCTGAATAGTGGCTCAAACCAGGCAAGCTCATAAGTTCTTCAGGCTTTTCTGGTATGACGCCATTGTATTTGTCCAATAAAATATTAATTGTATCATAAAACATACTCACGCGATATTTTAATCCTAATGGCTGTAGTATCCCCTGCAATTCATTAAATGAAATGCCTTTTAAAGATATTAGAGAAGGATAGCGATCAATAAATCTGGAATAAACAGGTTCAACCTGCCTGGCCTGAGTGCGTTTGAGCATTACTTCTGCAACAAGAATTTTATATGGATCCCTGGTTAACCTCCATGGAAAAGTGCGAAAATTTTTTTTCCCCCATGCGATGAGTTTTTTTCTGTATTCGTTAACATTTATTTCATAAGAATTATAAGCTATAATGTTATTTCTATAAGCATCAAGTGAAACACCATTATCATTAACGTCTCCTTCCATAGCCAGAATCTCTCCTTATTTATAAATAATCACTTATAATAACTCCTCGATAATACTGAATAAATAGCCTTCCCAATTGCTTTTGCAAGCAATGGAGGAACCGCATTGCCTATTTGTACAAACATACTACTCCGTGTTCCACAAAAGCTAGACGAAGGTAGAAATGATTGCAACAATGCCGCTTCGCATGGCGTGAAAGTTCGCGGTTGCTGAGGATGAATAAACCGTAAACCATCCCTGTTCATATGGGAAAGAATAGTGGTTGACGGTGATCCCCAGCTCTGCTTTACATATGTATCTTTATGGTTTCCCCGGCTATATGGATAGATGTCTGCCAGATAACTGTCGTAATACTCGTTGTTTTCATTTAAAAATTGTGCCGATGTAGTTCCCTGCTTCATACGTGAAAAAATACAAATGTCGCGGATATTGTGGGGTCGGCAAATATGAAGTGCAGGAAATTTACTCTGTTTTAACATGCGCCCATCCAGGCCTGAAAGATTTTCATTGTATTCATCCACTAGCTGTCTTAAAGCATTTTTCCTGCTAACTTTACTTTTAAGGATCCTATCATAATTCTTTTCGATTATTGTAACTAGTTTGTTATACTCTTCTTCTCCTTTCCTGCTGACATAATCCTCTTTAAGCTCAACCATTAAATTAACAAAATAATAAAGGTATTGTTTCGGCTTTTGTATTAACAGCTCTATTTTTTTCAAATCGTTAAACTTTAGTGTTGTGATTGGCGGTATAACGGGTGGCAATTTAGAAATTGCGGATTCTGTGGTTTTATGCTGTTTCCCAGTCCCAAGGCCATGTGTTTTTTCTGGTGCAGGGTTAGTCAACCCCTTTCTATTTGCAACGATAAAAATTCTTTCCCGATTTTGTGGAACCCCATAATCGGCCGCGTTAAGAATTAAATAATCCTTTTTTAGTCCATTAACCTCGATGGTAGTATTGTAACCCATATTATTAAGGTTACTGATAATAGTATCCAGCACCTTATTTTCTTTACCAGTTTCGTCAACAATTTTTTTTGAAGCTATTCCTTCAACATTTTCAAAAACAACAAAAACAGGTTTTAATCTAGATACAATTTCCAGGTAATGACGGTAAAGACCATCACGTTTGTCATTAGCCAACTTCTTTCTCAATTCTTCACTGCCAGATCTGGCAGGGCCAACCAGGCTAAATGTCTGACAGGGTGGCCCACCCACAATGATATCGACATCTCTACAACTATTGACAATTTCCTCCTTAACATTTTTGTCTTCAATATTGCCATTTAGTACCACATCATTTATATCACGCTTTTGTGAGCTCAGGTGGGCACGAAGTGATTTACTAAATGTTTCATCCACTTCAACAGCTTTAATTATTTCAAAAGCAGGCCCGGGACCTAACCCATCTACCATTAAAAATCCCTGAGATATACCACCTGCACCAGCAAAAAGATCGACAACTTTAAAAGTAGTTTTCATTCTGCAACTATCACCTGCTCCTTAAACATTCAAAATACTGTCCGGCACGGCACCTCTTAATTTTACTTTTTAGCAGAACTTCCTCGGAGACTAAAATTTAATAGAAGCAAGCCTAGCGCCGAATGCTTTCATTGCCTGTTCATGTTCTTTCTTGTGTTTGTCGTGAACAATAAGAATCAGACCAGTCGTAGCCCTTGAGAGGCCCGCATAAATCAAAAGATGGCGAATTTTCTCTGGAATTTTCCGATCAAAAACATCGGTTGCGATAACAAGTTTCCGCTCAAGACCTTTAAAAGCCTGCATGGTACAGAAATCATATCCATCTTTCCTGTTAAAACCTTTTGATAAATCGTTTATTCTCTTACCATTTATTGTTTTTAACCCGGAAAAACTACTTTTATCAAACTGCCTGGTGGATAAAAAAATAATATCGTCTGAGCTAATACCCTCATTATGAAGTTTTTTCAGGAGCTTTTCAATTGTATTTTTAAATTGCCCGTCAGAAAAGTAAATGCTTTTCTGATATCCCCCCAGCGTCGCACCGGTAAGGACCATGTCAATTGTAGAAATTATTGAAGTAACTACAGCTACCTTAAGTGTGTTACGGCAATTCAAAGATAGCTTATAACGGGCAAATCCAATATTTTCTAATTTTTGCAAGGAAGATTTTATTTTGTCCGGGTTATAAATATTTTGCATTCTGTCCAGAAATATAAGCCACCTGCCATGCCGGAGTCCTTTATCAAGTACCAGATCCAAAGCTTCTAAGTTTTCAACACTAAGAATATCCTGAGCCTCGTCAATAATTAAAACATCATACGGGTGTGGTAATGTTTTTATTACAGCTTCCATAAATAGGTGGGGAAAAACAGTTCCATATAATTCATCTTCGTCAACACAACTTGCCAGTTCATTTAGCCTGTCTCTATAGCCTGCTGCAGCAATTGCGTCCATGTAATAATTATGCAAAGAAGACGCAAAAATTTTTCCAGCCATGCCTTCTAGCATCTTTACATTGTTTCTTAAGTGTAAAGCGAGAAGCCGTGAATAACATAGAAACAAAACATCTAGCCCTTCCATAGCATAGCGCCTTGCCTGTTCAAATGCCAGTAATGTTTTACCTGTTCCGGCGCCTCCTTCAACTATAACATGCAAATTATCTTGCATTCCTTGAAATGCCCGGATTTGTGCAGAAGTGAGATCAACAAGCTGTCTTTCAGCATTATTGAGTCTAGAACTTAGAGTGTATGCTGATACAGAATCAGGCCGAAGAATTTTACGTATTTCTTCTCTCTGCTTCCGGCCAATTGTTCCAAGTGTACGATTCATCTGCTCGATATAACGTTGTTTCCATGCTGAGACAAGGCGCTTAAAATACTTGTCTAAAGGTTTATGCCATTCACGTCTATCTAATAAATATTCCTGTTCTATCTCAGGACCTTTAACCAGAAACAACTCATCAGGCAATATTACTCCAAAGCCATAAAGAATATCCTTAAAAAGTGGTTGTTCTTTTTCTATCTCCTCTTTTATAGAAAACATGGCATTCTTCGCCTGTTCCCACGGACTTTCATGCTTTGTATAAGATAAGCCGTCGGGGCTAACATAAACCCACTTTCCTTCCCGGCAGTATACACTACCTCCTTTTACTTCAATAACAAAGATACCATCCGGGGAAACAAGGACAAAATCACACTCGCCCCATCTCTTCTGCTGATGACGGGCTATACCAAGCGAGTGAAGAATAATTATCTCATCTGACAGTTCAGATCTTAAACGATTAAATAATACACGCTCCCAGTAAGGTGCTTCTTTTTTTATGTCATCCGGCACCATAAATGCCACGGTTGCCTCATCCTTTCATGCTGTTAAGAAACTCATGGAAAAATCCTTTTATCCTACCATCAGGGGTGCCTACGAGCATTACCCTGTCAAGGTCTTTGTTATGCCTCTCGCAGGCTGTTTCCGGCAGTAGTAGACAGGAGTGACAGGAAGCTCCGGACAATCTTTCACCAGCAAGATTTGGCTCCGTCTCAACACAAACAGGGTCACTTGCACACCAGCTAGCGTCCTCAATGGCTCGCATGATTATGTCTTCGATTTTTTCAGGAGTGGCAAGATGTACCAAACCACCAAGACTGCCATCAGAATCGGAAGAACCGGTATAAATTAACATAGCAGCCATGCTGTTGCTATCATCAGGCTCCGAAATATACAATCTTTCTCTTAAGCTCGCCGAAGAGTACCCACAATCAAGAGAAAGCCGTCTTATCATAACGTGCGCAAATGAATGAATAAGAAGTAGCTGCGGTGTTATCGTATACTCAGGAGATCTGTTGAATTTTTCGCATATCTGTAAGTACACTTTGTTAATATTTTCCACACGCTCTACTACTTCCGGCGTATTGTTAATCCATTCTTGAATTATAGATTGGTTAAAACGTATAAATATCCCTTCACCGCGAATTTCGATTCCCGGAAGCCAGGGAAGACGCTCTTCGGACAATGGTGATATCTGCCTTTTATTTAACGCATCCCTTATTTTTTCAACTGGACGAGAAGCCGGGGTAATACGGGTAAAACCACATAGGACTCGAACCTCTCTCAACCTCTCGACTGCTGAAAAGAGATCAAACCACTTCTCTATTGAACAGGGTGGTGTTATTGTTTTATTTTGAAATTCTGGGTACCTGCCGCCAATTGGCTCTTCTTCGTGGTTCATACTCAGTGCTAGATATTCTTCATATCTGGCAGCAGCTTCATCAGGTGCACTCTGTTCAGTGTAAGCTGCATGATAACGTTCAAACCACGCCATCGCCAGTTCAAAAGGAATACCATTTACCTCACAGTATCCTTGAAGGATTTGTTTCCTCATTTCTTCATTTGACGTAACTAACATTGGGTAGTAGTTGCGTAGATGCTCTGCAACTGCATCACTTGCAGGTGGTATAGAGAGCATGCTAGCAATAACCGGGAAGTAAGTGTTAGAGCTACCACGCTGACTTACGCACAATGTATCACTTTCCAAACATTTTTCTCTGTTTCTTTTTCCCAGCCATGGACGGTAGCCCAAACAATTGATAGCCGGTCTTCTAATTTTAGGAAGTTTAAATATGTCGCCAAGATCACGCCGTACCTGACAATCAATACACTCTACATAGAGATCACTTAAAGCTGCACTTTTCCCTTCGGACCTGAGAAAAAGACGGTGCCCGCTTCGGGCTTTCCAGTTATCTACATCGTGGTGGACATATTCAAGCCACGGAAAATCCTGAATATGACCTTGCGGACACAGCACAATGAAACGCACAGGATTTACTTCTTTACCATTACACCCATTACAGAAAACCCTGCCGTCTGGTTGTAACTCAAAAGGCTCCCCCTCTTTTCCCAAGCGATGGCAGTAAGGGCATTCCAGCCATTCAGGAAAACGTACAGCAGGTAAGGCCCAGTATCTATTAACTTTTCTGCCAAAATCCTTCAGGTTGTCCTCATCGGGTGTAGGAGGCACTTGAAAATATCTAACTTCCAAAAGCTTCTCGAGACGCTCTTCACGTATTTTGAGGTCTGCTCTTTTAGAACCAAGGCTTCTCAGTCGTATCTCTTGATAATCAAGACCCATAGGCATGTATGAACCAGAAAGGAAATCAACTACAGAGCCCGGCCCATAATTATATATTAGTTGTGATTCTCTTACAGAACCAATACTAAAATCAAAAAAATTTTCACTCATAGCAACTACTCCTTTATCGCCACAATGTAAACCATGCTGTTGGCTCAACATTGCGCATAGAATTGGGAACTCTCCATACTATTTTTGACGGATCCTCAAAAACTTCTTCAGCTGACCTCATCAGGTAATTAAAGGAAACGTCACGTCTATACGGGAGATGTTTATAAAAATACTTTAATTTATCCTGCTCATTTGCCTGATTTAAAGCCCGATTCCGCCAATGTTCAACAAGCAATTCAAGCTGTTTTAATATAGCGCTGGTTTCCGGAGGCTGTGAAGAAGCACAGGCTCTACTGATAATGGTATTAATTATTTCTTTTACTTGAGCATCATCTGGATCCAGATGAATAGCTGCTTCATCATCTCGCATATGAGGAATCGCATGCCTGATCATTGATACCAGCACTGCATGCAACGCCCTGTCCCTCGCCCTTGGCGACCAGGGGGTAACACTTGTTGCTTCAACACTTCTGTATAATGCAGAATGATAACCTGAAAAATGCTCAAAATGAGACAGATCTCTTGCTCTAGAACCATTATAAACAACAAAAATTAACCCAGGTTTTTGCCTGCCAACACGTGAAGTCGCTTGAATGTACTCAGAGGTTGTTTTGGGCTGGCCATTTACTATCATAAGTCCAAGGCGGCTAATATCGACTCCTACAGAAATCATATTGCTTGCCAGCAAAACATCGAGCGGCTTTCCTTCACTAAGAATATCTGCTCCTAACTCGACACTAAGAGTTTTTAGTTTATCAGGAATTTCCACAGAAGAAACTCGGCTGGTCAATTCCTCCTTATCAATGTCAACTCTAAATAGCACACCTAAACGATGAGCATAGAATTCCATCGATCTTTGGACGTCGTCGTTAAGCATGAAATCTGCCCCACCCAGTTCCCGTAAAGAGTTGAAGTACATAGCAACTGTCCAGTACGGGTCCAAATCATGTTTAAGGTGAGGATTTTTCTCATATATTGCGCTAGCTGCCTGCAATAATGCAGCAGTCAAAGCCTGTAAAGCAAATTTGGGGCTGCGGCCTGAAGATGTAATCCCTACATAGAGTCGCCCATCTTTAATCCTGTCTTCCTCAGCAAAGAAAGAATGTCGTGAATCTAAAACAGGCGGAGGAAACTGGAGAACAGAACGATTAAATAGGTTTAATACATGACTTTTTGCCCTACCAATTGTTGCAGTCGACCCAATAATCTTAGTCGGATAACCGTTGGAACTGCAAAGAAAATCAATTGCTGTTTCATACAAACCACACATGGTTCCAAGCGGACCGGAAATAAGATGAAGCTCATCCTGGATAATTAATGATGGAGGAAGTCCTTCTGGCTTTCCGAACAATACCCCGGTATCCTTGTTCCTAGGCAACTGGGCAAACTTATCTACAGTGGCAAGGATCAGAGAAGGCCGGTTTTTGTATATTTCGCTGTCTACTGTATATACCGGTAGAGGGTCACCATTGCTTAGACACGATTTATCTGGGCATATAATGTCTAAAGCCTCAGGTTCTCTATTTAACACATAATTTCTTGCATTTAATGAGGTGCCACATATAGGACACTCTAGTAGTAATACTGGGGTAGATGGGGGCCTTTTATAACTTTTTATTTCCTTTTCCAGCGCATACTCGGCAGTATTTTCATCATTACCATATTTAGGGAATAGCCTGTTTGGGGTTGCACCGCCCCCGACCCAGAGGCCAAGTGATATGGGCACTTGCCCCAGTTTTTCTACATTATCTTTTCTAATCAGGTCAGCTGCACATATCATAGCTGCCGCTCTCTGGAACTGTTGAATAGTCAAAAGACGCAATGTATATCGCATTATGACATTAACCGATCCATTATTTCGAGTTTGAGGAAACTTCAATCTCTGGTAGAAGATAATGAATGCGGTGAGCGCAAGGTAAGCTTCAGTTTTCCCACCACCGGTAGGGAACCATAATAAATCTACACATTGACGGTTCGGATCCGACTCCTCTGCTGTTGATTTTATTGTAAGCAATAAGAAGGCTAGTTGAAAAGGTCGCCAGATAAGAGGCTTTCGTTCTTCAGGCCGGCGGCTCAATGACTTTGCCTGGTTGTCCATAGCAAGATTTGCAAGACAAAATGCATCCCAGGCACTCTCATTTTCTTCAAGGAAATTTATCCCTTCAAGCATGCGATCTTTCACTTTTCTACATAGCCTGATGTGTTCCTTTGCCGTTTCTACCAGGTCCTTTTCCAGCTGATTAATAAGTTTTTCCTGAGTGTCTATCCAGTTATTATAAACATTAACAAATTCCCGTAATTTTTGCAGGGTTTTCTTTCTGTCTTCCTTTTTGCTTAAAATTTCAGCCTTAAAAACAGAATCTTCCTTTTCTTTCAACGTGAATAAATCTGGATGGCCTTCAGGAGATATAGGTGAAACTTCCCATTCTGGCAGCCATGAAGTAAAAACCTTCTTTACCCCTTTTTCAGAGTCTTTAGGCTCCCACCCTGCGGCAATACCATGCCCAACCGCATATTCTTTCGCATGCTGATAAATTAACGCATTCGTCGCTCTATCTTCGTCATTAATTTTAAAGGACTGCTTTCTTGCACAAAAATATCCAGGTTCTTTCACTCTGGCAGACAGGGAGACCTGGAAAAGCGATTTGGGATTAGGATCTTCATTACTATTGTAATGAAAACGATTTATTACAGTGGCTGTTACAACAAGTGTATTGTCAATTAAACGCCTCCGTAGATGCACTTCCAAGAAACCAGGTTCTATATACTGTCCAGTAGAATCTTTAAATATTTTTACAATAGTATATTGATTGGATCCTAAATCTGCAGAGCCTATACTGTAGAAAAAAGGAACACGTTCCCAGACATGGTTTTCATCGTCATGGAAATTTCTTTGTTTTGCCTCAATTTGAATATAACTGGCTCCCGTTACTTCTATTATGAAAGGTGTATCTATATGAGGAAGATGAAATGTGAATCCTATTGACGAAGGCCTTACTACGCTATGCAGTGGTGCACCTTCATCTCCACCCCCCTCCCCTATATCTTCCCTTTCAAAAGTCTCTCTTATAGGAAGATTTTCCTGCTCACTCTCATCAAGAGCCGAGCAAGAACCATACTCATTTACTGGCCACAGTATACCGGTTAAATACGTATCAAGTGGTTTAGATTCAAGAATTTCAACTCCGTTTTCATCTTGATATAAAGGCCCCATTAGAAGTTTTTTTACCAGCTCCTTTAATTCAGTGCGAACAGCATTCATAAAGAAAACTACCCCCTTCGCTTGCCATAATAGTATTCATACTGACCGATCCCGTGTATAGATACACATAGCCATATCCCGGTGCTATTAAAAGGTTCAGCAAGTAGGCCGCGTTCGTTACCATTTCTTATAAAACTAAAAACCTGTGATATTCTTAAACCCTCAATTTTGCTTGGTAAACTCAGATTCTTATCTTTTCTCAGATACGCTAAATCTTTTCCAAGCTGTTCTCCGCAGGCACCCAATAGGTGTTCGTCTGTAGGCCTCTGAAGATAAATATCATAATAAACCTTCCATATACCATCTTCTTCCATAAAGCGTTTTTTTAATAAAACTTTCTCGCCACTTAAGGCGGGTGCTTCATTCGCCAGAAAAAGTTGCAGTTTCTTTACTTCTTCTTCCCCTCCATGAAAAAGAGGATCAACAAAACTATACTCATCCACATCGCCGGAGACTCCAATTTCCAGGTAATTATAGTACCTCTTCCTTTTCCCTTCTTGAAAAAACTTAAACCCGTGCCAGCGTTCACGACTACCCCGATCAAAAGATCGTCTACTGAGCTTCACATCGGGATCATCTACGATGCTCGACAAATTTTTTCTTGCTCTACTTATAGCAACGTAAGCTAATCGGCCTTCTTCTGCAACATCACAGTTGTCGTGTTTATCTTCTGCAACTCCATCGCGAAGGATCAGAACATTATCAAATTCCTTCCCCTTAGATTGATGCACAGTTGTAAGTAACAGTAGGCCGATTTCCTCTTCGTACTCATCATCAGGGAGGCTATCGGGCCACCTTAACCTTGAAATCAGCCTGTCCAATGAAATGCTAGCGTCCTCGGGTTCTTGCATGATTTTGCACATCATATCCCATAGCCGATCAGATTTATAAGGTATCTTGATACCCCGCTTTGCTAAAGCGTTATATATCTCATGTACTATGTTTTTTGTAAGAGTGGTTTTTGCTTTATAAAAGCTTAGAAGTGCACCAATCCAGTAAGGAAGTCTTACAGGTGAATCACCAGCATGTACCTTAAATTTCCTCGCTCTACCCGCTTGCAAATCAGCTAACAGAATTGCCGCCTGGAAGAGAGCCTGTCCATTGTTTCTACATAGTATTGCCGTTGATTTGTCTGTATCATCTTCAAGCACACGCCTAAGGTCTGTTGACTTGACCTCATCTAGAAGCTTCTGCAGAGCTGGTAAAGGGTTCTGCCCTTGGGACCGTGATTTCTTTAAAATATCAGCAGCTTTTATAATTAATGCATCAATAGACGGATCGCACCGGTAATTATGTGTAAGTTCACTTTCAATCAGGTTGCTTCCCCATTTACAGCGAATTTCTTGTAAAAATTTTAGGGCCGTTATGCCTTTCCTGGTTTCGCGATAGGCAAAGTCATATATTGCCTGGTTTTCGTCTCCTAGAAGAGTAAAACCCTTATCTTTTGACGAGATATTACAAACCAAGTCTAGTAAACTTAAGACTAGCTCTGCTCGAACCCCTGATATGTCCTGAACTTCATCAACAATAATATGTTTGATCCGGTGTAACTTACAAATATGATCATCCTGAAGCATTTCATGCCCCTTTTCCTTAAGTGTCCGGCTTAAGAGCTCAATATTTGCATCATAACCCCTGTTAAGACATTCTGTTGCAGAATGGCCAAGGAAACGTAAAATGCGAAAAGTCCAGGAATCAAAAGTTCTTATGCTGAGATGACGCAGGCTCTCGACAAGTCCTGCCGGCAATGGTCCAAGAGAATGAAGACGATTACTAAGAGTCTTAACTGCACTTCTAGAAAAACTTAATGCTAATAAGTTCTCAGGCTGAAGACCACCCGCATCGATAAGATATAGAATTCTCTGAGCAACGAGTTCAGTTTTTCCTGTACCTGGACCAGCAACTATTAACTGACGACTATTGTAAGGTTTATAAGCTATTTCTTTCTGTATAACGTCAAGTTCAATCATAACCCTTTTCCTCCAAACGCCCTCTTTTTGATATTTAATTAATGCCTAAAATTAAACGGATTTCTTGTTGCGTTGAGCAATTTTCAGTCTTTTATATTAATTACGTTAAAAAGCGTTACTACCCTTCATATTTACAAATGTTAGTTTTTTTGTCCATAGTGTTAGTTATAGCCATATAAGAGGTTCTACTTATAGCGGTGACCCTAAAAGACTTTTCGGGACAGTGCGGAGTATGGTCGCAATGAGCTAGGCACGGTAGTTCTTGCGAAGCAGCAAGAAAAACTACGAAAAGAGATTTTTCGCTGCGCTAAGAATGATACATAAGATACTCAATGCACAAAAAGATTTAAAAGCTAGCCAAGCATCCTAGTAAGATCCAGCACATGGCAGATTCCTTCAAGGTTTGGCCCAAAGGTACGGTGGTAAAGACAAGAGCAACCGTGAGGGTGCCGGCGCGAACCCGTGCATTAATAAAAAACCCTCATATTCCCATCACATAAACAAAAGTGTTTACTGTATTATGTTCCTATCCTATACTTATTTTTTATTATTTGAACCTAAAACAGCAGGGCTGTAAAATTATCTGGAAGGTTTGAAATCCTTCTGAAATATTGTCCTTGTATTGTATAAGGATAACAAACTAAAGTGACAACTATATGTCACTTATAAAAAAGAAACGCCTATAAATAAATAGCCTTATGAGTAAAGGTCCTTCTGCCTACTCGACCAAGATTTTTTTATTGATATTGCTGCTGTTGGCTGTTCAACGCTACTTTAGATTTCTGCAGCTTAAAAGCAGCTTAAGCTATGAGAAGAAGTCCAGAGGAGAATTTACCCCAAATAACGGACGTTGCCTCTTTCTTCGCGGTTTTTACAGCCACTTGATAATTTAATATAATGCAGCAATAATTTCTTGTGCGAATTAAAGGTAACCGAACAACTATATCCCTCCTTTGTTTACTCTTCTTCGATTATGTACTCGTCAGGCATGGAAATTGTTAATCTCGCACCGGAACGCACGAAATCAATTATGGATGGTAAATACTCGGTACATATAATATTTTCATTAATTTCATAATCCAAGTTATACAATCGTATAGTATAATGCCAAGCAGTATAGCAGTCGCTCCCACAATATCCATTATAAGTGCTCCCACCGCAAATGATTTCAAGGATACTCTTTTCGAATTCAAAATTAATATACCGAGTACCAAAAGGATCTGATTTCAAATCAAAACTAAAGTAAAACTCCTCTTCAGGCTCAATGCCCCTCGCAAAGGCTTCGAAATATTCTCGAATTGCTGTGTTAAAGTCCATAATACGTTTTGATCTACATTTGTCAGTGTATTCGGTTAGAGCTGCAATAAGGTAATTTCTCATTATCTGAAAACTCTCCACTTCACCTGGCAAAACGACTTCACAAAATTCATAATCATCTTCTTCGTCCCTATCTGTATTATTTTGCTCAGACTTAAGAGCAAACAATAAATCGATTGCGTCCCTATATATATCGTCCAGTTTTTGACTTATGTGACGAATAATGCGCAAAATTGGAATCAGTACTATCTTAAAAGTATCCCATATTTGGGACACCACGTTAATAGCATATTCATACACACGGTGGAGTCTATTTCGAAAACCCGGGCTGTGTCTTCTGGCACCGGTTTCCAGATCTAGACCAACACGGGTTATAATATCCTTGTGAAGAGTTTTCAGGAAGTATTGATTAAGTATAAGGCTGGCCAGTTCTTTTACAAGGTTTTTTTCTTTTTTCAACAGTTCATATACCTCGACAGTAAACCCACCAGACGTGTTATTTTGAATTAAATCTTGATCCGACCAGTCCCGCGTTGTGTTCAAAACACGGTTTCCTTTAATCTCCCAGAAACCACCGTCGTTGCAGAGCTTGACAAAGGGGTAGCTAGGATAGTGTATCTTGCGATACGGCCCGAACTCTTTCAACAGCTTTCTTAAGTCATCTACTGCTTCTTCATAGGAGACAAGCCTGGGCTCACCC
>FZPS01000027.1_pt289 | contig 18390 bp, 19 predicted proteins | sample 1817821 | NCBI WGS metagenome assembly FZPS01 (sample SAMEA104158645, study PRJEB21678) | metagenome | place: Germany | collected 2015-04-21
CATCAAATGCAAAATTAAAATTCTTTGGTACGTCAATTGAGTATGAATGAATAAAATCCTCGTAGGATTTAAACTCTGTTTTTTTCAAAAATTTCTCTATCAAAGCCATAGTTTTATTCTCCCTTTAAAATATAATTGCAAGAAATTCGGCTGTCTTGTCACCCAAAGCCTTCATTCCATGCTGCAGGTTTGCGTCGAAGTAGATGGAATCACCTTTGTTCAGGACGAACTCCTTATTGTCAATCATTATTAATAATGTGCCTTCAAGAACATAATTGAACTCCTGTCCGGGATGTGAATTCTTCGGAACTTCGGCAGCCCCGGTAGGATTAACCGTAACCAGGAAAGGTTCCGCTTTTTTATTGATAAAGTTATAAGCAAGGCTCTGGTAACGATAGGGAGCTCTTCTTTCAACATCTACGCCCTTTCCTTTTTTCACAAGAGAATATCGGCGAAGTCTGGGAGAGTCTCCAGTTAACAGTTCAGTTAAGTCTACATTGAATTTGTTTGCAAAACTATTGAGAAATCCGATGGGTATATCCGTACTGCCGTCCTCATAGGCTGTATATTCATCAATAGTAGTATTGAGCATTTTTGCCGTTTCTTCAACCGATAAATTTGAAATCTCACGAAGTTCACGTATTCTGGCCGCAATCGATTTTATTTTTCCGGACACAAACAACACCTCTCATTCTAATTTAGCATAAACATATATGACCCCAAACAGTTTACTGAAGGGTATATATTACATACCATTGTAATCTTGTTTCCCATCTTTTACAAGTAGTATTGCTTCGTTTTTTTGCTTAAACTGTTGAGAAATAATCAAATCGGTGGTATAATAAATTCACAGATTGGTTCATGTTCCTGAAATGTTCGGTTGTACCTTTTATTTTGAACCTACGGTAGACATACGGGAGCCCGATTGTTTTTATTTGTAGCACAGGCCTCAAGATAATACCGACACCGGCTAATATCCCGGTGCAACGGCAGAGGAAGTGTGAATAATAAAGCAGGGCACCCACCTGGCTTTTGGCTAGGTGTCAAAATATAGGGAAACGGCATTTTGGGACATGAAAATATGAAGGGATTTGAATAATCTCAATAATTTTTAGTAAAACCTCAAACATAACCTGTTTGGGGTTTTTCTTTATAATATCTCCGCCTTTAAAGCCGCGGGTTTATTCCGGCAAATCCTTTTTGCTGTGCCGTATTAACAACATAAATCCACACATATTCATAAAAAAAGCCCATATAATTATTTTAGAACATGCTTTTACAGGATGGATTTACTTGAACAGTACACTCAGAACAATACATTATCCTAAGAAGTATGCCGGTTATCCGTTACATTTAAGGCGGACAGGGAAAAATGACACCAATAACTGGAAGACAATACTTGCAAAGAAAGTAATTACACAGGCTCTTATATGCATATTTATTTTATTTGCTGTTGTGTGGCTGCAAAATAAAACTGAAGAAATAGCAGAGAAAGTAATAACACAGATAAAAATGCAGTTGGTGGAACAGCATATTTCCGCAGGGGAAATATACCAGTCGCTTGCTGATGCATATGACGAATGCGTACAGTATATACAAGGTGTATATTGATGCCGGAGTGGCTTTATTACGTATTGGCCTTATGTATCCATGAACTTTTTCATTATGTTACCGGAAAAATCTTTTATAAACAGGGGATGACGATTGGTTTAACTGCCGGGGGATTTCGCGCGGAATGGAAGGGGCTTGGGCCTGAAAAAAGCCGTCAATGCGCCATATGTGCTATGGGTCCAATCGGAAATCTTGTTTCCGCCCTGGCAATTTCGCTGATGCCGATAAATGCTGCTGTTCAAAAAAAACTTATACAATCAAATATTTTTATCGGGTTATTTAATCTTATACCTCTTTGCCCTATGGACGGCGGAAACATTCTTCTTATCATGCTGTACGATTTTTTCGGATTGGACAGGACATTTACAATTATGAAAAAGATTGGTTTAAGGGTAAGGTTTGTGTTAATTGCCGCAGGGCTTGTTATGTGTGTTATTGAAAAAAATCCGAGCCTTCTTATTGCAATCGCATTTGTGCCGGGTACCAAATCGATAAAAAGGGCGGTGAAAAGCTTGAACTTAAACGCACTAATACATAGAAGAGAAAGGATATTAAAACGCAGCTCATATCCGGTTCGGCATATTTTGGTCCTTAAAGAAGTGCTGCTTGGTGAAGTCCTTTCTCTCATAGACTATGATCAGTTTCATATAATTCATGTAGCTGATAAAACGATGAAACTCCTATGCCAGATAACAGAACAGCAGCTAATTGACGCAATGGTGGAAGAAAATGCGGCAAAAACGGTTGAGGAGGTTTTTCTAAAGCCGCCCGATGTTTTTTAATATTGAATATGTCGCATCCACTCTGTTCATTGTATTGATGTGTACTCCTTTTACACCATTGTCTATAAGATCGCGTATCTGATTCGAGGCGTATTCTATGCCCGCCTTCTCCATATCAGGCGTATTTTTGTATTTATCAAGCAAAATGACCAGTTTCGCAGGCATCGACGCTCCGCACATAAGAGCGATCCGCTTTATCTGGTCGGCTTTGAAAACAGGCATGATTCCGGGCAGTATCGGGCAAGTAATATTATATGTCTCACATTTGTCCAAAAAATCATAAAAAATCCTGTTGTCAAAAAATAGTTGGGTAATAAGGAAGTCTACCCCTTGCTCGACTTTTATTTTCAAATAATGCATGTCATGTTTTATTCTTGGTGAATCGGCGTGTCCTTCGGGATATGCCGCCGCTGCTATGCAAAAATTGTGCTGTTTTCGGATATGTCTGATTAAATCCGAAGCATGCGCAAAAACATTCTTTGAAAAATCAAAACCCGGATTATCGTAAGGCGGATCTCCTCGAAGCGCTAAAATATTATCAAGGCCTTCATTTTTCATTAATGCAAGCATATTGTCTATTTCGGAAATTGAGTGGCCGACACAAGTAAAATGAGCAAGGCACTCTGTTTTATATTCATTTTTTATTTTCGATGAAATTTCAATAGTCCGTCCTTTTTTTGAACCTCCCGCGCCATAAGTAACGCTGATAAAATCAGGCTTCATGGAAACAAAATCCCCAAGCTTTTTATATATTGTTTCAATGGGGGTATCAAGTTTTGGCGGAAAAATTTCAAATGAAATCAATTGCTTACTATTCGTGAACAAGTCACTAATCCGCATAATTGACCTCCTGTCTGTTAATTGATATTATCTTAATACAAAGGACTAAATTCTGTCAAGTACATTTAAGCAGCTATCTTGTTATATTTAAGTACAGCCAGACTATATGTTGTAAATAACGCTTTGACTACATGTCTCTATGCTGCATTCCGCTATGGTTTTCTTGAAAACAACGGAAGAAATTGCTTAGCAGTTTCAACACACCGTTTCATCTTTTTAACCTCGTTATATTGTACAATTAGTTATATTACAACATCTGAACAGCAGCATTTTGAACATATGAAAGCTGTTGCAGTTGCAAAAGGTGCATATACTATGGTAGAATTCTATAGCGAGGCAGAAGTTGTTTACAGCCTCAATTTATTCCGTTTTTTAGAAGATTGGCAGGAGGTTTAAGCCGGATGGATATTTTTATGGAGAAAATTGTTAGAAAGAAAAAAGATATAAAAGATTACCTAATAACGGTTGCTATAATTATTGCTGCTATTATTCTGATGTTTTTAGCATTAAATTTTATTCCACCTCAGCTTAGTTTGTTTTTTATTATTGGAATCGGCTATATTTCATATCTGCTTATTACAACCCGAAACATTGAATATGAATATGCTGTAACAAATGGTGACTTGGATATTGATAAAATTATTGCCCAGCGGAAAAGGAAACGCATTTTCAGTGCTAACTGCAAAAATTTTGAAATTGTCGCGAAGGTCAAAAGTCATCATTACACGCCTCAGTACAAAAATTTTAAAAATCAGATGAACTGCGCTTCTTCGCTTGATAGTGATGACGTATACTTTATAGCTTTGCAGTATAATAACGAGCAGACGGTTGTATATTTTGAACCTTCTGAAAAAATGCTCAACAGTTTCAAAACTTATATTCCAAGAAAAGTGTTTGCCGAATAGATTGAAACTCTTGTTTTCGACGTTATACAATAGTTTAGAAATGTCTGAACTGCAATTCCCGTGATTCCCGTTTTTTAGGGTCGGGGCATTGCTGCCTTGTTCCGGTAGGTACTCCATATCACAAACCGCTCATTAGCCCGATCCCTGCTTTTCGGACGCTGGGTAATTTTATAGGAGACTTTTGTCGAAAAAAAAGATATAATGTAATCTATAATCATTAAAAACCTGAAACTGAATAGTTATGTATTAAGGGTTTTTTAATGTAACGCAAAATGCGGAACTTTAAAGAAATATTCTATTTTGTTTTTTGGAGGTCAGGATGAAAAAAGATATTATTCTGTTTTTCATCATTTTGATATTTGTTGTGGGGTGTGCTTCGGTTGCAGCTTGTCTTTACAAGCGCTATTTTATGCCCAACGAAACTGTTGTCGCTATAAGCGGGGATGCCGATACACTGTTGGTAATTGAAGGAGATTTAATTCTTGACGAAAATCCCCCGGTGGTTATGGATGGACAGGTTTTGCTTCCTTTTGATACTGTTAAGGCCCATATCGATCGCTATATCTGGTGGGATGAAACACTTAAAAAGGTTACGGTTACTACAAAAGACAAGGTAATTCGAATGGAAACAGAGGCTCTTAACGCTTATATTAATGAGGAGCCGATAGAGCTGAAATTTCCCGCGAACGAAATTGAAGGAGTTTTATATCTGCCGATTGATTTTTTGGCTCAGTTTTATAAAATTCGGATACAGTACGCTGAGAGCACGAATATTGTTATGATTGATAAAGAAGAAACAATCCACAGGATTGGGTATCCGCTGTCGTCTGAAGCTGTTGTACGCCAAGGCAGGCATATCAGATATCCGATAGTCAAGCAGTTTAACACACAGGACTTACAGGATGATTCGTCAAAAATGTATGTATTTGAGGAATACGATGAATGGTATAAGGTTAGAACTGCGGAAGGTATTATTGGGTATATCCGGAAAAAGGATGTTGTAATTAAAGCGTATGAACTGGGAATGATACCCGAAATTATTAAAAAAAAACCGGTACTTCCTTCTGGAAAGATAAACCTTGTATGGGACCAGATGTACAGCCCAACAAAGTCCTATCTTGAACGCACTAAAAAGGAAGGTATTGATGTTTTGTCTCCGACGTGGTTTCAGGTAGCAAATGAAAACGGCGATTTAATAAACCGTACCGATCCCCAATATATAGAATGGGCGCATGAGAACGGATACCAAATCTGGGCACTAATTGCAAATGACTTCAATAATATTAAAGATACAAGCCAGATACTGAACGACGAACATAAAAGAGAGCATATAATAAAACAACTGCTTGCGTTTGCGGCATTGTATCAGTTGGATGGGATAAATGTTGATTTTGAGAATATGTATAAAAGCGACAAAGACGCATTTACACAATTCATGCGGGAGCTTGCACCGATGGCCAGGCAGCAGAATCTTATAATCTCGGTTGATGTAACAATACCGGACGGAAGCGATACGTGGTCAAAATGTTATGACAGAAAAGCACTGGGTGAAACGGTGGATTACGTTTGTCTGATGACATATGATCAGACCTGGGCCGGCAGCCCTGTTGCCGGATCAACCGCGCAGTTGGACTGGGTGGAGGAGAATCTGAAAAAAACGCTGAAGGAAGTCCCTGCCGAAAAACTGCTCATGGGGATACCTCTTTATACCAGACTCTGGAAAGAATACGTTGATGAAAACGGAAAAGTGAAGGTGGAAACAGGCAAGGCTTTGTCGATGGAAGCCGCAGCGAAGCTGATAGAGGAAAACGGAGCACAGCCCGTGTGGGACGAAAAAAGCGGCCAGTATGCCGTTACTTTTGAAAATGACGATGTTACCTGCAAAATGTGGCTTGAGGATGAACATTCGGTTAATTACAAGTCAATTTTGGCACATAAGTATAATCTTGCGGGGACATCGACTTGGAGCCATAATTTTGCGAATGAAGAAGTTTGGGATGTTTTTGCCGAGAATCTGAAAAATATAGCCCATTATGAGGAGTGGAAAAGTAAAAATTTTGCAGCAAAATAATAAAAAAGCAATAAGTGAGAAGCTATGATTCTCTTAAATTCATGATATAATGTGGTATGTATAATAAATTTTTATCGTTTAAAAAATACGGCGTGGCATATTTTGGGCCAAAATCACTAAATTGATAGATGTTTTTCAGGAGAATAAAATGGAGTATTCAAGAACCGAATGGGATTTATTCCTTTGGCCCCGGACATGGCATAATCGTCTAAATTCGGTTGTTACAACACTTGTTCCGGGTATTATCATTGTAGGCTTGTTCGATATGCTTGCATCAAGTAAAACAATTATTACGGAGTTTTTGTCGGCAAGCGGGGAGTCAGGATTTCCCGCCAGAATTTTGGCGTTTATTATCATATCCGCCGTTATTGGTTTTATAGATGTTTTTTGTTTTGCGTGGCCGATTGCGGATTTATGTCGATATCTGGCAAAACGCAGCGAAAAATTTATAACACCGGGGTTTAATATTATATTTATGAAATCTTACGCGTTTTCACATATTTATTTTTTACCTCTTATTATATACACAAACCATGCGGCTTTCAGTCTTGAAAATATTGGGCCCGAAACTCCGTTTATCAGCAAGATTATTGTATTGCTGCTTAGTATAATGGCGAATACCCAGCTTTTTTGGCAGCTTGGTATTATGCTGCGCACAGTAGGTGTAAAAACCAAGTTAGAACTTCCGAGTAAATTTATTGCCGCCGCCGCGATGTTTTTCTGGAGCGGTATAACCGGCTACGCCTTTTACTATTTAATAAATATTGCGCATCAACTGTTTGATACAATAGCAAAAACTGTCTGAGTAAAAAGATTTGAAAATCTTCTTTTTGCGGGTTATAATATTGTCTGTATAAGAATGAAATTTGTCCCGATGGTCCAACGGATAAGACAGTAGATTCCGGTTCTACTAATGTGGGTTCGATTCCTACTCGGGACGCCATATCAAGCACAGGCATAAAATTGCTTGTGCTTTTAAGTATAACGAGGCTGAAGACTTTGTTTTAAGCTGTTAAGATTGCAAAGGGTTAGTAAAATGGGCATTTGCTGTGGTGTTGATATGGTTGAAATACAGCGAATAAAAGACTCTATAGACAAATTTGGCGAGTCTTTTTTACGAAGGGTTTTTACGCAGAGTGAAATCAACTACTGTGAGAGCAAAAAAGAACGCAGGTATGAAAGCTATGCCGCCCGTTTTGCAGCGAAGGAGGCTGTTTCGAAAGCACTTGGGACCGGTATTGCCCAAGGTGTTTCATTGAAGTGTATAGAACTTGTAATATCCAGGGAAGGAAAACCAATAGTTGTTCTTCATGAAATGGCCAGGGAAAAATATATTGACATTGGCGGTACATCAATTGATATCAGCCTTACTCACATCAGAGATTATGCTGCAGCATTTGCGGTATTGCTAACGGACGGGAACAAGTCTGAGAAAGAACAGGACTGATTAATATGGAGCAAAGGGTTTCGTTTATACACTGCGCTGATATACATCTGGACGCATCTTTTAAAGGGTCCGGCTGCGAGTCTTTTTCATCGGAACGCCGCAAGGATTTGAAAAAGACTTTCGAAATTATTATAAATACCGTAATAGAAAAGGATGCGGATTTTCTTCTGATTTCCGGTGACCTTTATGAGCATGATTATACTGCCAAGTCTACTGTAAACTGGCTTAATGAGCAGTTTTCAAAATTAGGGGACAAGCCTGTTGTGATTGTTCCCGGAAACCATGATCCATATGTAAAAAATGCGTGGTACAGGATTTACCCATGGAAGGAAAACGTACGGATTCTTACAACTGCATCTCCCGAGTATATTTATGAAGCCGGGAATGTTTATTTTTATGGAATAGGCTTCGATACTTTCCGGCAGGAACAACTTCCGGGTATTAAACCTCCATCAATATCCGCGGAAAAAATAAACATATGCCTGTTTCACGGGACGTTAGATATGGATTTTACCGAGAACCCGTATAATCCTTCAAGTTCGGAAGAATTACATAAGCTTGGGTTTGATTACTATGCGCTGGGACATTTCCATGGGAGAAACGAATCCCTAATCGAAAAAGGAATGATTTATCCGGGCAGTCCCGAACCGCTTGGATTTGACGAAAAGGGAGAGCATGGAGTTTACCTTGTTAATATCAGCAAGAAAAACGGTGAAGTTGAAAATCAGTATTGTTTTATCCCTGTTCAGCAAAGAAAATACTTAGAGTATAATCTGGACGCAGGAGGGATACAATCCGAAGAAGATCTTTTAAAAAGAGCGGCTTTGCTGCTTGAGCGCAGCAGTACAGAAAGAGATATTGTAAAGATTAATTTATCCGGCAGAATAAGCGCGGATATAAATTTGGATTTGACCGCTTTGAAACAGGCTCTTTCAGACAGGTGTTTTTCATTATCAATTAACGACTGCACGTATCCGGATTATGTTCTTGAAGAATTAGCTAAAGAAAAAAACATTACCGGCGTTTTTATAAATATGATGAAAGAAAAGATTGAAAATGCATGCGGGGATGAAAAACAAATGCTTGAAAAAGCGCTTTATATTGGGTTGGAAGCGCTGCTTACCGGAAAAGTGGATATATCTTAAGTTTTGTCTTTATAAGTGTGGTGAATCTGATGAAAATAAACAAAATGGAAATAAACGGTTTTGGGCGGCTTGAGAACAGGTCTTTTGTATTTGGCCCCGGTTTGAATGTTATATACGGCTGCAACGAATCAGGGAAATCAACACTGTTAGCTTTTATAAAGGCAATGCTTTTTGGACTTAAGGGCGGCCGCAGATCGAAAGAAGGTTTTTTGCCTCCCGCAAAGCAATACAAGCCTTGGGCAGCCCGTATGTACGGAGGTACTATCGAATACGAATTGGATGACGGACACCGGTATTCTGTTAACAGAAATTTTGAAAAGAACACTTTAGCAGTATATGACGAGCATGCAAATAACATAACCGGTGAATTCCCCGCCGATAAAGATGAAGGCGTCAGGTTTGCCGAACAGCACCTTGGTTTGTCAGAAAACTGCTTTAATCGAACGGTATTTATCGGGCAGCTTCAAAGCGTTATTGACAGAGAAGGAAAGAAAGTTCTTTCCGAAAGGATGACGAATATCCGGCAAAGCGGGGATGAGGAGGTATCATACCGGAAGGCGGTAAAGGCCTTAAAAGAAGCTCAGCTTTCTTATGTCGGCAGCGAACGGAGTACAACGCGACCATTGAATATTATATCGTCACGTCTTGATGAAGCAATTCGTGAAGAACAGGCCGCTGCTAAACTTCACGAAGACAGTATTAATATTTTTATCGATCTTGACAGAGCTAAAAGAGAAGAAATAGCTCTTAACAAAGAACTTGAAGCCCTTCTTGTTGAAAGGAAAAGGCTTTTGGATATCGCTGAGATTAAAAATCTTCAGGATACAATAAAAACGCTTGAAGAATATATTGATAAGCTTAATAAAATAGATTTACGTAAGAGAGAAATAAAAAATGAGATAACACGTATTGAAAGAAAGATACAACCCTTTCAAAGCTATAAAAATTTTTCACAGGCGGATATCGACTCAATGGTTGAAGACAGTGCACGTTTCAGCTATATTGACGAAGATTACCGGCGTCTGATTCATCAAAGAGACGAAATAGAAGAAAAAATCAAAGATGACGAGGATGTTTTGTCCGAGTATGATATCTTCAACGAATATGGTGCCGAAATTGATGCTGTTCTTGATAAAATTCTTAATGATGAAGGCGGACAAGCCGGAATGGAACAGGACGGCGCGGAAAAAATAAACCGCATGAAAAACCGAGTCGAAACCCGAAAAAGAGTTACGGCAATTGGGGCTATATTGTCATTTCTTTTATTGCTGTCAACTGTTTTATTTCCGGGATATTATCATCAAAACGCCTATTTACCGTTATTAGCCATCGGCATTATTGTTTTTGCGGGGATGGGTGCGTTGTTTTTATACACTTTAAAAAAACAGAAGCTGCTCTTAGAGGAAGATAATGCTAAAAACCGTGAATACGAAGCTATCCAGGCCGAGCGGCAAGAGAACAGGCGCATTGTAAATAAATGGGTAAAAGAGGCAAATGTAGAAACACTGCAGGATTTTATTCGTTTAAAAGGGTTGTATGAGGATAAGAAGCTTCATTTACAAAACTTACGTGAAAATAAGGAACGCCTCGAAGAAGACGGAGAAAAAATACAGGTCCAAAGAAACGATGTTTTGAAAAGAATTAATAAAAAGCTTGAAACAGCCGGACTTAACACCGAGCCCGGAGTATTGGCTGAGCAGATCCAAATATGGAAGGATAACCTTAAGGATTATCTTGAAAGTGTTCGCTTAAGGGAAGAACTTGATAATGAGAACGATTTACTTCTTGGAAAGGAGGAAAGCCTATACAGGGAGATTTCCCTTGTCTGCGGCGAAGACATTAAAACACAGCGGCAGCTTAGCAAAGCTGTAGAGATTCGGAAAGCAAAGCTTGACGGCAGGGAGCCCGAAGCACAAGTTGAAGAATATAATCCAAGCCATATTGAAGAAAGAATACAAACAGTTAATGAACAAATAAGGCAAAATGACTTGCTTATAAGCAGGCTCTCAGCGATGCTCGAAAATATACCCGACGATGAGTCGCTGCAGAGAATACATGAAAAGGTACTGGAACTAACCGAAGAAAAACAAAAGATATTATTTTTAGGTGAGGCAATAGAAACCGCCGTACAGGTTTTGTCCGAGGCGAGCCTGTCAATCCAGAGGGATTATGTTCCTTCTCTGAACCGGGAAATAGGCGATATTCTCAACACAATTACGTCAGGAAAATATAAGCAGGTAAATGCGGACGACAGTCTTTATTTAAATATTCTTTCACCGGAGTCGCCGGAATGGGTGCTTCCGGAACAACTCTCTTCCGGAACGGCGGATCAGGTTTACCTTGCGCTCCGTTTGGCAGCAATACGGCTGGTTGAAAAGAACGGAGAGACCATGCCCTTATTCTTTGATGAGCCGTTTGTCCAGTATGATGAAGAAAGAACGGAAAACGCGCTCAGACTGCTGCTTGGTGAAAGCCACACAAGGCAAATTTTTCTCTTTACCTGCAAAAAGCGTGAAATCGAATTACTGATAAAGCTAAAGACAAACGAAGAGATACTAACCCACTGCTTGCACGAGTGAACATGTTAAGCACAGCCGGATATCGGGGCTGAGGATGATATTTATATTTCAGTCAATTTGCAGCAGTTGTCCGATTAAGTCAACATAAGCGGCTTTTTCACTCCCATAGGGTACATAAATGTATAGTTGATACGCGCGGGTTTCTCCTTCAATTGGGATCCATGCATATATCATTTCAAACGGAACGCTTTCATAATTGTAATCTTCATACTTCTCTAAGAAGAATATCTCGCCTTCTCCTATACGCGTCATACCGGAATACAGTTTTTCCTTTACCGATGAGTGTAACGGGTATTTGGATTGATCAAGCGGGAAAACGGAATAGTCTATTAGTCCGAAGCTGCCCAATATTCCGGTCGGGGGCAGTGATTTTTTCATTTCTTCGTCTTTCGGGTAAATCGAATAGACCGCCATATTGTAATAAGTATTATAATAACAGTCAGCTTCCAATGAATCAGGTAGGATTATTGATTGAACCGGTTCATCCGCTTCATTATAGTTTATAAAACGCATATCTGATAAACCGTATATTATAGAGTCGCTGTACACGGGATAATATAATGAAAACTCTTTTGCTGCCTTAACAGAAGTTTTAAGCTCGTTTGCCGCAAGGTTTATCTGGAATAATTTATCATTGCTTGTTATATAAACTGTGTCGTTATCCAATGCCTGCTCGTCAATTTCGCCGATTACACCGAGCAGCATGGCATTCCCCTCTTTTGCGGAATATATGTGGTTATAATACGGTCCCGCAGGAATTCTGTTTCTTTTGCTGAAGCAAAGGTAATCGTCTGTAAACGTGATAAATTCCGAACGGTAGTGTCCCGTATAAATATCAACTTTTAATGTTTTTAAATCAATAACAGCAAGATCATTTAATTCCACACCGGCAAGAATCCGGTTATCGCTTTCAAGCAGCCGGTTGACGAATACATCGCCGGTCTCAAATGTTTTAAGCACGGTTTCCGTTATGCCGTCCGAGACAACAATCTGGTTTTGCGCCGCAAAAACAAAGTACCCGTTTTTATAGCAAAGAATTGGATTCGGGGTATATTCGGTCTGCTCATATTTGGAACTGTATTTAAAGTTTGTATTCCTTACTGAATTATCCTGTTTGTTAATTATAAAAAATGAACCTGAAATGCTGTCACAAACAAGGTTATAGTCATTTCCCTCCTGAATTTGAAATGCTTCATAGCTTTCGGGTGCAGGGGATATTTCATCTGAATGTTCCTCCTCATTGGTTTCAGGGGCAGGAGTAGGTTCAGTTGTAACCTGCGGTGCTGTGGTTGGTGTCGGAACAGGCGTTGGAACAGGTGTCGGCGTGCTGGTGGGTGCCGGTGTACTGTCAGGTGTCGGAGTCGGAGAATCGGACGGAATCGGTGAAGGCGTTGAATCCACTATACCGGTTGGTTCCGCATAAGCACCTGTTTTATCATCTTGTGAAGAATCACGGTTGTCCAATATTATTAATACAATCAAGATACATGCCAGTATACATGGGGTCAGTATCGCTAAAAAAAGGTTTCTTCTCATACTGAATCCATCCTTCATAATTCTATAAAAATTTCTTTCTGTGTTTAAATATAAATAAACGTATTTCCGACTACATTAATAATAACATTGTTATGCAGCAAAAAACAACCACAAAAACGTCTGAGGCAAACCATACACTTACCGGAACGCGACAGCAATGCCTCGATCCGTTAATCACCCGCTGTTTATTCGGTATAATTCCCGCGGGTCCTGCTTCGGGTGTTTCGTTTACTTGTGCGACAAAGCACATAACGACAGTACGCTTTAGGTCCTTTTTATTTCTGCTGAGGGGTCTCCATATCCCGGGTCGCTCATAAACCCGCTCCATAGTTACCTGTTCGAAGAAGGGCGTTGGAGCATGTCGCCCTGCGTAACCGAAAACACCCGAATCAGAGCCGCGTACCCGCAGGAACGCGGCAGCAATGGCTAGACCCGTAATCACCCGCTGTGTTTAGCACTATTGTACTGGGTTAGTGTTGCTGCATGTTTCTATTATGCAGCGGGCAATTTGATAGCTGCTGTCGCTTTTTGCGGTTAGGCCCTGCTGGTGCGAATGGAGCTGATGCCAGCGGTCTATGATATCCGTCTGCTTTAAAAAAGTGCTGTATGAGATGGCTGCACCTTGTCGCACAAGGTAATCAAGGTTTTTTTCCTCGGCGCCGGGGAGGGGCTTTAGAAGAATCAGAGGTTTTCTTAGAATCATTGCTTCGGTTACGGTCAATCCTCCGGGTTTTGTTAATACCGCAAGAGCGTTTTTCATTGTTTTGTAAAGCTTAGGGATTGTCCCCGCTACAATTAGCCTTCCCGGGTTTTTGGCCTCAATAATTTTTAGTCGACGGTATAATTCGTTATTTTCACCGGTAACAACGATAAGCATACATTCCGCTTGTTTTTCCAGCAAGCTTAAGGTTGTTGACTCGAGGTTTCCAAGTCCCCACCCTCCTCCTGAAACCAGCCAATACGGTTTCCCTTGCCGGTGAACCTTCACATCGAACCCGATGTCAGGAGGGCAGGGTACCCCTGTTACTTTTATTCTGTCCTCACTCCATCCAAGGCGGAGTAAATCTTCTTTCATTTCATCACTTGGGACAAAGTACAAGTCAATCTGCGGATAAATCCAAAAGCTGTGTAATTTATAATCTGTGATTATACCCATTATTACAGGAGTGTTCAGTTTCAGTTCTTTTTTTAATTTTGAAGCGAGCATCAGTGCAAACGGATGAGTGCAAACTATACAGTCGGCTTTTGTTGAATTGCATATTCTTTTTAATTCGGAAACACTGCTTGAGAAAAACAAGCCGGCTATATAATTAAAAAAGGAATTTTTCTCCGTCAGCCTGTATAAAAAACGGTAAGTAAGCGGACAGCCGGATATAAGAAAACGGAATGCTTTAAGTATAAAAGATTCAAAAGCGGAATAACATAACTTTAAAGCATCAGACATATGAACCTGTATATTTGAGTTTTTCCTTTTTATAGTTTCAGCTACATATTTGGCGGCCTTCAGGTGACCGCTGCCGGTTGAGGCATATAAAAATAAAACATGCATAAAAAACCCCTAATGCTTTCGTTACGTAACCTATTAAACTGATACTGCTATTGTAATAGTACATATTTCATTATGAACGGATGTCGGTATAAATATGCTGAGGTTAGAAAAACTAAACATATAGATTTAAAATTTACAGTTTATACAGTTTGCATTCATTTCTAAAAGGAGGCAGAAATATGACTGAAAGAAAAAAGAAAAAATTAATTATATGGATATCCGTTTGTTCTTTAGTTCTGTGTATTGCGACACCAATCATCTTTGAAACATTGGTATTTGCCCAGTCTCCAACTGCATCCGACGAGCAATTGATGGCTCGGGCAATCAACGGAGAAGCAAGAGGTGAGCCATATGAAGGGCAGGTCGCAGTCGGCGCGATTATTTTGAATAGGGTTGAATCTCCCGATTTTCCTAATACCGTGGCCGGCGTTATTTATCAGCCCGGAGCTTTCACCGCCGTAAGCGACGGTCAGATAAATGTTCCGATTGATCCGGGTTCGACTGTTTTAAAAGCCGCACGGGATGCGATGAACGGGTGGGATCCCACAGGTGGATGCCTTTACTACTGGAATCCTGCGACGGCGACAAGCAAGTGGATATGGAGCAGGCAGATTGTAAAGTCGATAGGCAAACATAATTTCGGAAAATGAATTGTTAGAATTATTAGTTGATAATGGAGGTGTAATTATTTGGGTAAGTTTCGTGATAAATTAATAGACTGGAAAAAAAGACTTTCAGACAGGCATATGTACAGTGTTATAGTTATGCTGATAGCCATTGTTGCCATATGGGGGATCTATCAATACAAAAGAGCGGCCGATTTAAGGCAGGAACTTGATAATCAGTATAACCGGGCTTTTTATGAGATGGTCGGGTATGTAAGAAATGTTGAACTTCTTCTTATGAAAAGCCTGATTTCATCAACCCCGGAGATGACTGCGGAAACCCTTCAGGAAGCCTGGCACCAGGCAAATCTGGCACAGACGAATTTGGGACAGCTGCCTATAACTCAGGAAATATTGGCAAGCACTTCTAAATTCCTTTCACAGGTAGGAGATTTCTCGCTCTCGTTAGACAGACAGAATATAAGCGGGAAAAAAATAAATGAGGAACAGTACGGCACGCTTGAAAAACTTCATGGATATTCGGTTTCGCTGTTAGATGGATTGAATAACCTTCAGGGCGCTATTTCCGAAGGCAGATTAAAGTGGAATGAATTGGCGGATAAGGGTACCGAAATGTTTGAAAAACAGTCTCAAAGCTTAGCCGGGCAAATGCTTTCAGACATTGACAGCTCATTCCAGGAGTTTCCTACTCTGATATATGACGGCCCGTTTTCCGATCATATGACAAGCTTGAAACCGAAAAACCTTACCGGCAGTGAAATAAGCGTTGAACAGGCGCAGCAAAAAGCAAAGGAGTTTTTCGGCAGTGATAAGATTGCATCAATTGAACATACAGGAGATATCACAAGCGATACATTGCCTGCTTATAATATGAAAGTTACGTTTAACGATCGCCCTGAAGATGAATTTGCCACCTTGGACATTTCAAAAAAAGGAGGGCATGTAATATGGATGCTTTACAACAGGGAAACCGGACAGGATACTCTTGATGTGAACGAAGCTAAACAGGTTGGGATGCAATTTTTAAAAGAACACGGCTATAACAGCATGAAAGACACATATTATGTGAAAGAGGACAGTGTTGCTACAATCAACTATGCATATCAGCAGGATGGCGTTGTTATATATCCTGATTTAATTAAGGTAAAGGTTGCCCTTGATACGGGTGAAATCGTAGGATTTGAATCCAAAGGCTTTATTATGAACCACACGAAGAGGCAGCTTGTTTCTCCCGCCTTAACTGAAGAACAGGCAAGGGCGCGGGTAAACGGGAATTCCGATGTAAAATCCGTCGGATTGGCGGTAATTCCAACAAAATTCGGCACTGAAATATTCTGTTATGAGATAAAAGGAAAACTTAACGACAAGGATTTTCTCGTCTATATAAATGCGGCTACGGGAAAAGAAGAACAGGTTTTAATAATTATTGATACCGAGAATGGAATCCTTACGATGTAATGATTAACAGCAATTTAAAACGGCAGCGGCAGTGATGAAAAGAGGCAAAGGCCTCTTTTTTAATGAAGAAAAACCGTCTGTTTTAAAGAAGTAATTATAAAATGCATATTTTACATTAAAAGTAACTGAACAGTTTCTTGACGTTTAGCCTGGTTGAACAAAAACTTGTGAAACATATAATTATTTTATATACTATATATATTAAATATTCAAAACACTTGAGCCGGTTTTTCATAAAAACGGCTGTGGAGTTTAATTAATTTAGGGAGCCTATTGAGTGAATGAATTTTGATGATTTGAAATTTAATGAACAGGGGCTTATCCCTGCAATAGTCCAAGACAATGAGACCGGAAAAGTGTTAATGATGGCATGGATGAGCCGTGAATCGCTTGCTTTGTCCATAAGTACCGGAAAAGCGACATATTGGAGCAGAAGCAGAAAAAAGCTTTGGGTAAAAGGTGAAAGTTCGGGTAATTACCAGACAATTGCTCGTATCCTGTATGATTGTGATGCCGATACTCTTCTTGTTATTGTAAAGCAGAAGGGACCTGCCTGCCATACCGGTTCCGAATCCTGTTTTTACAGAGAATTACCTTTGGAAGGAGATATTGCCGGTGAATGATACATTCAAAATTTTTCTTGAAGTATATAATATAATAAAAAACAGAAAAGAGAACCCAAAAGAGGGTTCATATACAAACTACTTATTCGACAAAGGTCTTGACAAGATTCTGAAAAAAATAGGCGAGGAAGCGTCGGAAGTTATTATAGGCGCTAAGAACAATAATATGGACGAAACACGATATGAGATATCCGATTTGTTGTACCATATTATGGTTCTGATGGTGCAGCAGGGGTTAACATGGGATGATATTTCAAAAGAACTTGAGAAAAGGAGACGTTGAATTCCCGTGTTTTTAAAACGTATTATGCCACTCCAGCCTGGATGGTAATAAAGGAGGATGTACATATGTTTTGTTCAAATTGCGGTACGAGCGTACCTGACGGTTCGAAATTTTGTGTATCATGCGGCAGCAGCATGCAGCAATCTGAGGAAACAAATGAGCAGCAGTTACAGGAATCATTACAGCAGCAGGAACAAGAAGAATATCAGCCACAACAGCAACCAGAACCACAGCAGCAACCAGAACCTCAGCAGCAACCAGAACCACAGCATCAACCAGAACCACAGCAGCAGGCAGAATACCGGCAGCAGTATCAACCAGTGCCGCAGCCTTCCGCAGCTAATAACAGCAATATACAGGCACAGCCTGATATCAGGGAAAAGGTTTACGGTGTAGGAGGATGGTTTTTAACTTTACTTCTGCTGTGCATACCGATTGTAAACATCATTCTGGTATTTGTATGGGCTTTCAGCGGAAGTGTAAACAAAAACAAAAAGAACTTTGCAATTGCTTGTATAATCATGTTTATAATATCGATTGCGATATCAATTGCCCTGTATGCGTCGATAGCGGCCATAATTGGAAATATATTAGATCAGATAGGCGGCGGATTCACTGCTTTTGGCAGTTTTTAAAACGGGTTTACCTTTCCTGAATGAGCATTAAGGTCAAAATACAGGGGCGTGACGTTATACGATGTCATGCCCCTTGTTTTATCACAGCAATGATCCCGGTACAGTCCGCCATGCCGGAATATGACATGTTTGAACAGGCATTCAGTCAAATTCAGATAGTATGTTATCCAGCACTTCAACAAGGCCGTCCATATCCGCTTTAGTTGTTATAAGAGGCGGCAGCAGCCTAAGGATACTATCTCCGACCGTACCCAGAAGGTATTTATTGTCGAAGCATTTTTTATTTACCTCTTTTGCTAT
>FZPS01000227.1_pt267 | contig 18382 bp, 27 predicted proteins | sample 1817821 | NCBI WGS metagenome assembly FZPS01 (sample SAMEA104158645, study PRJEB21678) | metagenome | place: Germany | collected 2015-04-21
CACGAATTAGAAAGAAATATTAAAAGAGTTAAAAAGATGTTACAAATAGTTCCTTTTGATATTTCTACTACATATTTAAACTCAGCTGATTTATTATATTTTGAAATATCAAAACCATTAGATACTGATTTTAAAAAGTTGATATTACAAAAATATTATGGTGATTTTGAAACTAAAAACATTTTAAAAGTATTTTTTGAATGTAATCAAAATACAAGTGAAGCTAGTAAAAGATTATACATGCATAGAAATACTTTAATTCAAAGATTAGATAAATTTTATGAAGAAACAGGGTTTAATCCGCGTCGTTTTAAAGACGCGATGTTAATATATAGAGCAATAGAAAATTAATGTGCAGTTTGCACATTTTTTTAATGTCTAATAAATGCTAAAATACATTTGGTTGTTAATAAGATGAAGGGAGATTTATTATGGCAACACTGAAATTAAATAAAGTAAATAAAGTTTATCCAAATGGGGTGCACGCGGTTATTGATTTTAACTTAGAAATTAAAGACCGTGAATTTATTGCATTTGTTGGACCTTCTGGGTGCGGTAAATCAACAACATTAAGAATGATTGCTGGTCTAGAAGAAATTACAGAAGGGGAGTTATACATTGACGATATTTTAGTTAATGATGTTCCACCAAAAGATAGAAATATCGCGATGGTATTCCAATCATACGCCTTATATCCACATATGACAGTATTTGATAATATGGCGTTTGGTTTAAAGTTAAGAAAAGTACCAAAAGATGAAATTGAAGAAAAAGTATACAATGCAGCCGAAATCTTAGGTCTTGTTCCATACTTAAGAAGAAAGCCAAAGGCTTTATCTGGTGGACAAAGACAAAGAGTTGCTTTAGGTAGAGCAATCGTTAGAGACGCTAGAGTATTCTTAATGGACGAGCCATTATCAAACTTAGATGCTAAGTTAAGAGTTCAAACTCGTGGTGAGTTAATTAAATTACATAAAAGCTTACAAACAACAACTATTTACGTAACACACGACCAAATTGAAGCGATGACAATGGCTGATAGAATCGTTGTTATGAAAGATGGTTGGGTGATGCAAGTCGGGACACCAAAAGAAATTTATGATAATCCAAACAACATCTTTGTTGGTGGATTCATTGGAACACCTCCAATGAACTTTATTCATGGTAAGATTACTAAAGATGGTTTCTTCCATGTTGATAATCATAAAATTAAAGTTCCAGAAGGCAAATTAGAATTAGTTAAAGCTAATGATATGTTTGACACAGAAATCGTCTTAGGTATTCGTCCAGAAGATATCCATGATGATAAAGTAGTCTTTGAAGCTTATCCAGATGCAGTTGTTGATATTGAAGTAGACGTAGCTGAACTATTAGGTGCAGAAACTCATATTTATTCTAACTTAGGAGAATATCCATTCTCAGCATCAGTTGATGCAAGATATGATGTTAGAATTGGCGATAAATTACAATTAGTATTTGACATGAACAAATGTCATTTCTTTGATCCAATTACTGAAGAAAGATTATTACCTAACGGTAATATTAAAGCCATCAGAATTGAAATGGAAAAAATTGAAACTGAAAGAAAAGCAAGAGAAGCTGCTGAACAAGCTGAACTTGAAAGATTAAAAGTTGAAGATCCACAAGCATACGAAAAACGTATTGCAGAAATTAGAAGAGCTGAAAGACAACAAGAAAGAGAAGCTAAGAAAGCCGAAAGACAAAAACAAACATCTGATGAAAAACCAGGCTTAATTGAAAGAATTAGAAACTTCTTTAAACGCCAAAAAGAAAAACGCGAAGAAAAGAAACAAGCCGAGCAAGTTGAATCAGACGAAACAAAAGAAGAAGAGTAAAACAGAAAAGAGGCAAATCGCCTCTTTTTTTATGAAACTATGATTAAATATCTAATTAACACACCATATGGGTGTGATATTATTTACAAAGATAAAGTTGTTTCATCTAAGAGAAACAATTTATCAATAATTAAATCTTATTGTTTAAAAGAACTATTTACATACGAAGGTTATATAAAGGCTATAAAAAGCCTTTTTGGTGATGTTCAACTAATTCCAGTTGTAATAAACTCATCAAACATCTTTATTCCTACTAAAAGAGTAAGAGATTATGACAATATCTGGATTAATATTGGTGCGGTTATTTTAATTGAAGATGAAAATAACCAAACAAATTTAACTTTTAAAGATTACAAAAAACTAACAATAAATATCAAGTATCAAAAGTTTATAAAAAGAGTAGAATTTAGTAAAATAATTTTAGACTATAAAAACAAATTAAAGTAATTATTTTAGTTTATCATTTGCTAAAGCACTTTCATAATACTAATTCTTAACATATACTTATAACTATGTTATAATATTTGTGGAAAGTGTCAAAGGAGATGAATTAAATATGGCAAAGAAAACAATTAGAGATTTAGATTTAAAGAACAAAAAGTTATTAATTAGAGTTGACTTTAATGTTCCGTTTCAAAACGGAGTAATCTCAGACGATAATAGAATTGTTCAAGCACTACCAACAATTAAATATGCAATTGAAGGTGGAGCAAAAGTTATTTTATTTTCACATCTAGGAAGAATCAAAAAAGAAGAGGATTTACAAAAAAACTCACTTAAACCAGTATCAATAAGACTTGCTGAGTTATTAGAACAACCTGTTAAGTTTGTTCCAAAAACAAGAGGCAAAGAATTAGAAGATGCTATTAACCAATTAAAATCAGGTGAAGTTTTAATGGTAGAAAATACTCGCTTTGAAGATTTAGAAGGAAGAAAAGAATCTAAAAATGATCCAGAATTAGGTAAATACTGGGCATCATTAGGTGATTTATTTGTTAACGACGCTTTTGGTACAGCACACAGAGCACACGCATCTAACGTTGGAATTGCATCTAACATTGGTGGTGCAGCTGCTGGGTTCTTACTTGAAAAAGAAATTAATTTTATTGGCGAAGCAGTTGATAATCCGAAACGCCCATTTGTAGCAATCTTAGGCGGAGCCAAAGTAAGCGATAAAATTGGCGTTATTGAAAATTTATTAAAAACAGCTGATCATATTTTAATCGGTGGCGGTATGGCTTATACTTTTATTAAAGCTCAAGGACACGAAGTTGGAACAAGCTTAGTTGAAGATGATAAATTAGATTTAGCTAAAGACTTATTAGAAAAATCTAAAGGCAAAATCATCTTAGGTGTTGATGTTTATACAGCAAAAGAATTTTCTAATGACTCAGAAAAACACCTGCATACGTACGAAGATATCCCAGCTGATGAAATGGGATTAGATATTGGACCAAAAACAATTCTTAAGTTCAAAGAATACTTAGCTGATGCTAAGACGGTTGTTTGGAATGGACCAGTTGGTGTATTTGAGTTTTCAAACTTTGCTGGTGGAACTATTGAAATAGCTAAAGCATTAGCTGAACTTAAAGATGCAACAACAATAGTTGGTGGTGGCGATTCAGCAGCTGCAGTTATTGAAAATGGATTAGCTGACGGGTTTACTCATATCTCAACCGGTGGCGGAGCATCACTTGAATACTTAGAAGGCAAAAAACTTCCGGGTATTGAGTGCGTTGATAATAAATAATGGTCGACATTGGCAAGAAGATTAGAGAACTTCGTTTAGGTAATGGATTAACTCAAGAAGAATTAGCTAACCGTGTAGAATTAACTAAAGGATATATCTCTCAGTTAGAAAATAATCTAACTTCACCGTCAATTCAAACTCTTTATTCAATATTAGAAGTACTTGGAACTGATGTTCATGAATTTTTCAGTTTAGAAAACGATGTTGCAATTACATATAAAGATGAAGACTACTACACTAAAGAAGACTTCGTTTTAAAAAATGAAATCTTTTGGATTGTTCCAAATGCTCAAAAGTATCAAATGGAGCCAATAATTATTGAAATTCTTCCTGGTGGTCAATCAGTAATTGATGATCCGCACTCAGGAGAAGAATTTGGTTATGTATTAGAAGGACGAGTAACACTTGTCTATAATAAAAAAAGATATCCTCTTAAAAGAGGAGAAACTTTTTACTACCTTGCTCATAAAGAGCACTATTTAGTAAATAATTCAAATGGTGTTGCTAAAGTATTATGGGTTTCAACACCACCAATGTTTTAATAAAGGAGAAAAATTATATGATATCAAGGGAAATTACAATTTCAAGCACTAATGGCATTCATGCCGCGCTTGCTGCTAAAGTTGTTCAAACAGCTTCAAAATATTCAGTCGATATTACACTACACTATCGCGATCGAATTATTGATCTAAAATCAATCTTAGGTTTAATGTCACTAGCCGTTCCTTACGGTGAAAACGTTAAAATTGTTGCTAATGGCGAACGTGCTGATGACGCCATTAAAGAAATTACACAAATTTTAGGATGATAATATGAAAAAAAGAATACCAGTTATTGCCGGAAACTGGAAGATGTTTAAAACAAGAGATGATGCATTAGCATTCATCTATCAAGTAAACACCAAAGTTCCTGCAATTGAAGAAGTAGAAACTATTTTATTTGTATCACCAATTTATTTAAGAACTTTAATTAAAAGACAAGAAGACAATTTAAGAATTGGTGCTCAAAATATGCATTTTGCTGAAGAAGGAGCATTTACTGGTGAAGTTTCAGCTAATATGTTAACAAACATTGGAACAACTCACGTCTTAATTGGACATAGCGAAAGAAGACAATATTTTGCAGAAACTGATGAAACAGTCAATCAAAAACTACTCTCAGCACACGCTCATAAACTTACACCAACAGTTTGCGTTGGCGAAAGTTTAGAAACAAGAGAAGCTGGAAAAACTAATGAATTTGTTAGAAATCAAATTAAGAAAGCTTTTAAAGGAATCTCTAAAGAAAATGCAATTAAAACAATCGTTGCATATGAACCAATTTGGGCAATTGGTACTGGAAAAACTGCAACCCCACAAGATGCTAATGATACAATTAAATCAATTAGACAAACGCTACAAGAATTATATGGTAGTAGCGTTTCAGAAAAAATTAGAATACTTTACGGCGGATCTGTAAATCCTAAAAATATTAGTGAATTATTAAATGAGTCTGATATTGACGGTGCATTAGTTGGAGGAGCTTCACTCAATCCACAGTCATATTTAGAGTTAGTTACTGCCGCAGTTAAATAACTAAAAATATAACTCTCTTGTAGAGTTATTTTTTATAAAGAAAAAGAGCCTAACTAGGCTCTTTTTTAGTACTTGGTTTAATTATCTGTTGTAGAACTCAACGATTAATTGTTCGTTAATTTCAGGTAAGATTTCATTTCTTTCAGGGTATCTTGCAAATACGCCAACTCCTGTTTCAGGATTCCAAGAAACAAAGTCAACAGTTGCATATTGTCCTTCTAATGCTTCAGTAACAATTTTTAAATCCTTAGATTGTTCTTTTAAGGATACTGTTTGACCTGGTTGTAGTCTTAGTGATGGAATATCAACTTTTTTACCATCAACTAAAATGTGACCATGGTTAACTAATTGTCTAGCTTGTGGGCGAGTTCTAGCAAGCCCTAGACGATATACAACATTATCAAGACGAGATTCTAATAACTTTAAGAAGTTTTCACCTTGAACACCAGCAATTTTTCTAGCTTCATTAAATGTTTTACGGAATTGTTTTTCTGAAACACCATAAGTAAATCTAACTTTTTGTTTTTCAGCTAACTGTAATCCATAGTCACTTAATTTAGAGCGTCTTTGGCCGTGTTGTCCAGGTGCATAGTTTCGTCTTTGGAGTTCCTTGCCAGTTTCAGAAATAGAATATCCTAAACGGCGAGATACTTTCCAAGTTGGTCCAGTGTAACGTGACATAATTTTTACCTCCTTTATATATTTAGTGGTAAAAATTGCTATGACTTCTAATAACTAATCCCGATGTCCGCCTCACTTAAAAGCAGTTAAAAGTTACTACGTGCTCCTATAGAGTAGGGATTTGGTTTATTATTTGGCATTGCCTGCTTTTTACCAACGTCTAATATAATACTATATAATAGTATATATGTCAAATAATAAACTAGTGCAACAATAAAAGAAATTTCAAACTATAAAGTTCAATGATAACAATAACAAAAACAAATAAATCGAAGTGTCATATTAATTTATTTTTATTATTTATAGTAATATACTATAAAACTTAAGTGAACATAAATATGATAAAGAGATATTTTTAGATATCTATGATAAAATATTAACGGTGATAACATGTATAAAAAAGAAATATTAATCCGTTTTGGTGATTTAATGTTAAAAGGAAAAAACCAACGGGTATTTGTTAACGCAATTAAAAGATTAATTAAAGATAAATTAAAAGATTTAGATGTAACAATTATTAACACGTATAACCGTGTTTATTTAGAGTTAGGAGATGTTGATATTAACTTAGTAGTTGATAGACTAATGTTAGTATCTGGACTTCACTCATTTAGTTTTGTTTATAAAACATCACTGGAAATAGAAGATATTACAAGTACTGCAATTTCACTACTTGAAGCGGAATTAGAAGATTTTGATCATTTTAAAATTGATACAAAAAGAGCTAATAAAAAACTACCGTATTCAAGTATTGAATTTACTCAAATGATTTCACCAAAGATATTAAAACACTTTGGAGGTAAAATTACAGTTGATGTTAGAAATCCAACCCAAACATTATTTATTGAATTAAGAGATGATGCAGCTTACTTATATTTAAAAACAATTAAAGGAATGGGTGGTTACCCAGTTGGTACTGGTGGCAAAGGATTAGTAATGATAAGCGGTGGTATTGATTCACCAGTAGCAGCATTTCTAGCCCTAAAACAAGGAGTAGAAATAGAACTATTACACTTTGAATCAAGCCCAATGACACCACTTGAATCAGTAGATAAAGTAATTACTATTAGTCAAAAACTTGCTAAGTTTATGCCTAATAATAAAATTAAATTGCACCATGTACATTTTGCAAAAATACATGATGCAATTATGCAATTTATTCCTGATCCATACATTATTACTATAATGAGAAGAATGATGTATAGAATTGGTGAAGAATTTGCAAAGAAAAACAATTTATTAGTTTTAATTAACGGCGAATCAGTTGGTCAAGTAGCATCTCAAACTTTAGAAAGTATGAGCGTAGTTGAAGAAGTAACTAGAATACCAATTATTAGACCAGTTGCAACATACGATAAAGCAGACATAATTAAAATTGCAAAACAAATTGATACATACAATACATCAATTTTACCTTTTGAAGATTGTTGTACTGTTTATGTACCAAGAAGACCAGTAACTAAACCAAAGAGTCATATTTGTGAAGAATATGAACAAAATTATGATTTTGCTCCATTAATTAATGAAGCATTATCATCAATTTCAACTATTGTAGTTGATGCTAATAAAGATATTAAACTAGCTAATTATGGATTTGATTTTGTAAGTGCATATGAGGAGTGGAAAAATGATAACGAGTAGACAAAATCCAAGTATTAAAAAGTATTTAAAACTAAAACAAAAGAAATATCGTGATTTAGAAAACCAATTTTTAGTCTATGGCCATCATTTAGTGGAAATCGCTTTAAAAAGAGGTAATGTGGAGCAAATCATCACATCAGATGAAAATGCCTCCGGCTTACTTGTATCAAGTGAAATAATGGATGAGTTTAGTCAAACCGAAACTACTCTTGATATACTTGCAGTTTGTAATAAAACTGAAAATATCATAAAATCAGATAAAATATTAATACTTGACGATATTCAAGACCCAGATAATGCAGGAGCACTTATTAGAAGTGCTTCAGCATTCGGATTTAGACATATCATATTTAGTAATCGTAGTGCTGATTTTTATAATGAAAAAACAATTAGAGCTTCAAAAGGTGCAATCTTTGATGTTTATCATGAAAGAGTGCAACTACCAAATAAAATAAAAGAATTAAAAGAAGAAGGCTATACAATTGTTGGAGCTAGTGCTCATGGAGATATTCAAGTAGAAACAAGACCTAAAAAACTTGCGCTAGTTTTAGGTAATGAAGGAGCCGGTATTTCAAAAGAAATAACAAGACTATTAGACATTGAAACTACCATTGAAGTTGAAAACGTTGAAAGTCTAAATGTTAGTGTAGCAGGAGCTATATTAATGTATGAATGGAGAAAATAAATGAAAATAGCAAGTTATCTTGATTATTATGATTGGAGTTTAGATAAACAACTTAAACTTTTTAAAAATAATGAACTTGACCAGTTTATTGTAAGAAAAATTAACGGCAAGTCTTTTTTAGATTATCAAGATAACTTTAAAAAATATCAATTTTTATTAAAAAAACAAAAAGTGGGTCTTTTTGACCCACTACTTGATCCAATTGATTTATCAAAAGAAGAAGATATCAATAATTTGAAATTAGCAACCAAGTTTTGCCGAATGATTAAATGTCGTAACATCGCAATTAAAATTAAACAATTTAACAAAGATGTTACAACAACCGAATTAAAAGAATACTTTAAACAAATTATTAAAATTACGAAATCTAGAAACTTAATTATTAGACTAAGCGATGAAAATGATATGTTTATATATAATAAAATTGTAAATGAAATTAAATTAAGAAAAGTTAAAGTCATTTATAATCCAGTATCAATTTATCACAAAAACTATTCCCCGCAAACAGCATTTAGACTATTTACTAAAAAAATGCAAATTTGTGAAATAGCTGATACTAACGATCAAATGGAAGCTATTTTAGTAGGATATGGTGAAATTGATATTAAAGATATTTTTAAAAATTTATATGAAATTAGATTTAAAGGCCTAATTGCCCTTAATTCTAATTTAGATGAAGTTTTTGAAAACTTTGGCATTAATAAGTTAGATGTTGATAAGAAAGATAAAAGATCTAATATGAGAAAATATTTAGATACGATTCAAAAAATGGGATATGTTAAATACGACTCTGAAGAAGAAGTTCCATTTGAAGATATAATTGCTCATCAAATAAAACTACTTAAAATTGTGTTTAAATAAAAAAAGAAGACTTACTCGTCTTCTTCAATATTTTCAATAACTTCAATTTCAAAAGCTGGTTTTATTCCTGGAAGTTCATCAAATAGTTTACTAACATATAAGATGCCTTCTAGGTGATCATATTCATGTTGAAAGACAATAGCTGGATAACCACTAAGTCTTAGTGTTTTTGGTTCAAGTTTATTATTTTCAAGGTTGAAACTTAAAAACTTCATCTCAATTTCCCAGTGTCTTGGTGTTAGACCTTCAGTATCATAATCAACACTTAAACAACCCTCGCCACCTGGAAGATATGTCATTTCTTCTGAAAGGTATGTATATTCAGGGTTTATAACTACATATGAGTATAGTATTCCTTCAAAATCAAAATGAACAGCAAACATTCTTTTTAAAATATTTACTTGTGGTGCCGATATACCAACCGCGGCACGTAGCTTATATTTTTTAGAAATCTCTTCGTCTTGAGAGTTAATAATATACTCGTGTAAGTTCCTAGCCAAGCGTTTATCCGAAAATGACATCGGCACTTTAACTAAATTTGAAACTTTATTTAAATTTGGATGTCCATCGACAATTATATCTCGCATAGTTATCATTTAAATCACCATATTCATTATATCATAAGGAGAATATTATGGAAAAAATCTTGATTGTCTATTATTCAATATCACACCTTAATACATATAATTTACTTAAAAATAATTTAAAAGGAGATAATTATATCTTTTTTAATGTTATTAAAGATAATCAAGAAATGATTAATTTTGATGATTTTTCTAAAATTATACTTGCATCTGGCATTTATTTTAATAAAATGGGTGAAAACTTATATAATTTTATAAAAATCAATCAAAAAGAGCTGTTAACTAAAGAAGTTATATTTATTTTTACTTCAGGTATTAGAATTAATTACTATAAGTTAAAAATTAAAAAGGCTTTATTAGAATTTGGTATTGAGTCTAAAACTTTTGGTACAAAAGCACTTGATACATATGGACCGCTTAAATTATTTGGTGGTATTAATAAAAAAAGACCAAATAAAGATGATATTAAAAAGTTAGAAGATTTTTTATTAGAAGTAGGATTTTTATGAGACTAGATAGACTATTATCAAATCTAAAATTTGGATCACGTCAAGAAGTAGTAGAGTTAATTAAAAAAGGGTTTGTTAGTATTAATGATAAAGTTATAACTAATCACTCTTTAAAAGTTGATCCAAATAAAGATATTATAATGGTAGGAGATGAAAAGATTTACTACAAAGATGAAATTATATTAGCTATGTATAAGCCGGTAGGCTATTTGTCTGCTAATATAGATAGTATGCATGAAGTTGTAGTTGATCTAATTGGTCCACCATACCATAGGCATGATTTTAAAATAGCTGGTCGTTTAGACTTAGACGCAGAAGGATTATTAATACTTACAACTTCAGGCAGTACAGTTCATCAAATTACTAATCCAAATAAAAAAGTAATTAAAAGATATTTAATAACTACTGATGATATAATAGATGAAATGTTACTAAAACGCCTACTTGAACCAATTAGAATTCTTGATGGTAATAATGAGTATTATCTTGCTAAGGCTTTAAGTGTTAACAAGGTAAGTAGTAATGAAGCATTAATTGAAATTGATACTGGTAAATACCATCAAGTTAAAAGAATGTTTAAAGCAATTGGTTATGAAGTAATAAATTTAAAAAGAATTAAAATCGGTAACTATAACTTACCTGATATAAAACCAGGTGAATATGTAGAAATAAAAAAGGAAGATATTTTATGACATTAGAGTTTTTAGAAAAATTAGATGAATTGATTTTAGAAATCCAAAAATCAAATCACATAAAAGAAATTCAAAAACTAGATAAAATAATTAATACTAAATATGTTGATTTGATTAATGATTTCAAAGTCAATCAAGAAAAGTTTAATGAAGTATATAAATACGGTAAATATCATCCTGAATATATGGATGTATTAAAATCATTTGGAACTTCTAAAGAAAACTTATATAATAAAGAAGAAGTAAAAAGATATTTTATATTGATAGAAGAGCTAAGAGAAAAACTGCAACACATCGTTGATAGTGTTGCTGTTGCAATCTCACCACTTGGTTTTAATAAAGGAGGTAATATTTGTGTCACAATCTAATCATACTGAAAGAGTAGCTTATATAGTCTCTTATACTAATAAAGGAATATTAAAAAGATTAAACCACCTACCAGTAGTAATTTCTTATCATTCACCAAATAATAAACAAGTATTAATTTATTTTGATAAAAAACATTTAGAATTTATAGAAACACAACTTAAAAAAGCTAAAGGCTTTAAAGAAATGGAAGAATCTGCACTATTCCAAGAGGAAGTATATAATTTTTAAAAAGGCGATTATTTCGCCTTTTTTTTGTATGTATAAGTTTATACTTATATATTGAAAAATGAGTGTTAAGTGTTTTTACTTGACACCAAAACAATAATAGCGTATTATATAGAAGTAAAATTAATTAATAAGGAGTTGAAAGATATGGCAGTTAAAATTCGTTTACAACGTTTTGGTGCTAAAAAAAGACCATTTTACAGAGTAGTAGCAAGTGAATCAACAAGAGCAAGAGATGGTAAGTTCTTAGAAATTTTAGGTACTTACGATCCACTTAAAGGTGAAGTTCAAGTTGATAGTGAAAAAGTAGAAAAATGGTTATCAAATGGTGCCTTACCAACTGACACAGTTAAAAGCTTATTTAAAAAGCACAAAGTATTAGATAAATAAAGGGGGATTTAATAATGGCAATAGATTTTGAAAAATTAGTAATTGATATCGTAAAGCCATTAGTAGTTTACCCTGATGATGTAGTTGTTAAGATTTTATCAGATGATGATAATGAGATCTCAATTCAATTACTAGTTAATCCTGATGATTTAGGACGTGTGATTGGTAGAGGCGGCAGAATGGCAAATGCAATTAGAACTATTTTATATGCTGGCGGCACTATTGAAAACACAAGAATTAGATTAGATATTGATTCGTATTAATATGTATAGAATTGGTAAGATTATTAAAACTCATGGTATTAAAGGTGAAGTTAAAGTAGCCAAAATTGGCGACTTTGAACGTTTAATACCAGGAAAAGTCATTTACTTTTATGATAATAAAACTAAAGTTAATTTAACAATTGAGACAGTTAGAATGCAACAACAAATTTATTTAGTTAAATTTAAGGAATATAATTCACTAACAGAAGTTGAAAAAATTAAAGGTATTGATTTATTTACAGATGAAGATCCTAACTTATTAGAAGATGAGTTTACTCATCAAATGTTAATTGGAATGGATGTTATAACTATTGATAATATAAATGTTGGAAAAGTAGTAGATGTATTATCACTACCATCACAAGATATATTAGTTATCAAAGGTGAAAAGCCAAAAGAGATCTTAGTTCCGTTTTTAAAAGAGTTTATTGTCAAAGTAGAAGATAAAATAATAATTAAAGTAATTGAGGGAATGCTATGATAATAGATATTATTACAATATTTCCTGAAATGTTTACCTCATTTTTATCTACCTCAATTGTTAAAAGAGCAATTGAGTTAGAACAAATAACGGTAAACTTACATCAATTAAGAGATTATTCTCATAATAAACATCGTAACATTGATGACACTCCATATGGAGGTGGTGTTGGCATGTTAATGACATTTCCGCCGATATATGATGCCATTATGAGTTTAAAAAAAGAAAATACTAAAGTAATCTATTTATCCCCACAAGGACCAATACTAAATCAAGGCATGGCCTTTGATTTAGCTAAAAATGAACACTTAATTTTATTATGTGGTCATTACGAGGGAGTAGATAATAGAGTATTAGAGTTAGTTGATTATGAAATATCAATTGGCGATTATATTTTAACTGGTGGTGAGCTACCAGTTATGATATTAATTGATGTACTAGCAAGACTAGTTCCAGGAGTTATTTTAGAAGAGTCAGTTGTAGAAGATTCACTGACTGATGGGCTTTTAAAATATCCTCAATATACTAAACCACGCAGTTATAAGGGATATGATGTTCCTGATGTGTTATTATCAGGTCATCACGAAGAAATTGCTAAATGGCGTAAGAAAATGAGTTTAATTACAACTTATGAAAAACGTCCAGATTTATTAGAAAAAAAGGATTTAACAGAAGAAGAATTATTAATAGTTAAATCAGTTAAAGAAAAATAACTAATATGTTATAATAATTAAGTATGAAAAAAAGCACAGTAGTCCAATGCCCATATTTAGGTAAGAATACTGGAAGTAAGAAAGGTGATATTTATGTCAAGACCAAAAGGACAAGCATTATTAGCAGCAGTAACTAATGAATATCTTAAAACTGATATCCCACAATTTGGTGCTGGAGATACAGTAAGAGTAAACGTTCTAATTAGAGAAGCTAACCGCGAAAGAATCCAAGTATTCGAAGGTCTCGTGATCAAAAGACAAGGTGGAGGAATTTCTGAAACTTTTACAGTAAGAAAAGTTTCTTACGGAATCGGTGTTGAAAGAACTTTCCCAGTTCATGCTCCAACGATAGCATCAATTGAAGTTGTTCGTCGTGGTAAAGTTAGAAGAGCTAAACTACACTATATTCGTAAATTGTCTGCGAAAGCGGCTAGAATTAAAGAAAAAAGATAAGTTAATAAATGCTTATAATAAAATGGCTGCCTGTCAGCCATTTTTTCTTTTATTAAAAAATATAAGTATTTGTAACAATATGAAAATTTTCAGTAAATATACTTATATTGATTGAAAGCATTTTCATAAAATGTTATAATTATAATGTATATTATAAAAGTATAAGGGGGGTTATATATATGAGTAATAATGTTACAATTTATGATGTTGCAGCCGCATCTGGCTACTCTCTTGCTACTATTTCAAGAGTTTTAAACCATCCAGAAAAAGTAAGACCTGCAACTAGAGAAAAAGTATTAAAAGTAATTGAAGAATTAGGTTATCGTCCAAATATGATTGCTAGAGGCCTTGCCTCAAGAAGAACTACTACAGTTGGTGTAATAATTTCTGATATTACAAGAGCATCAGTAGCTGAGATGATCGGTGGAATTATGGATATTTCAGATACTTATGATTATTCTATTAAAATATTTAGTATCCATGATGATGTTAGAGTAAAAGAAGTTATGAAAAACGTAATAGCTGAACAAGTTGACGGTGTATTATATCTTAATGATGAGTTATCAGAAGACTCAAATAATGAAATTAAAGAAGCATTAAGACAAGGAAATATCCCGTTTGTTTTTGCTAACGTGATTGCTGATGAAAAACAAACGGCATCAGTAGTTATTGATTACTTAAAAGCAAGTTATGAAATGACTAAGATGTTAATTAACCAAGGTAAGAAAAATATCTACCTACTTTCAACAGCTAGAAGATATACAGTTAACGTAGCAAAAGAAAATGGTTATACAAAAGCAATGAACGAACACGGATTAGAACCAATGATCTTTAGAACTAGTGGTGATACATCAATTAATGAGGCTCATTTTAATGAGTTCTTTAATGGAAAAGAAATTGATGCTGCAATCGCAGTTAGAAACTCGATTGCTGTTTCATTTTTAAATGTTGCCATTAATAAAGGTTACAATGTTCCAAATGATATATCACTTGCTAGTTTTCAAAATACTAGATATGCACTACTGTCAAGACCTAAATTAACAGTTATTGATATTCCGGTTTATGATATTGGGGCAGTAGCGATGAGACTTTTAACTAAGTTAATGGAAAGAAAAGCAGGCGATGTAGGAAATACAAGAATTATATTGCCACACTCAATTATTGAAAGACAATCAACTAAACATTAATATATAAAATACAACTTGTTTAGACTTAAGGAGAAGAAAATGAAATTATTTGATGAATTACTGTGGCGAGGCATGATTAAAGATGTAAGTGATTATGACTTAGCCCAAAAAAGAATTAATGAAGAAAAATTAAGATTTTATATTGGATTTGACCCAACAGGTCAATCTTTAACAGTTGGTCATTTAGTTCAAATTGTAAGAATGCGCTTAATGCAACTTCACGGTCACATCCCAATTGTTTTAATTGGCGGTGCAACCGGCCAAATTGGTGATCCAAGAGAAGTTGGAGAAAGAAAGTTAATTACAATTGAAGATGCACTTAATAATGCAAAACTAATTGAACAACAAATTAATAAGTATTTAGATCCAAAGGAAACAATTTATGTTAATAACTACGATTGGATTTCTAAAATTAGCTTAATTGATTTTTTAAGAGACTATGGTAAACATTTTAATGTTAACTATATGCTAGCAAAAGATATTATTGCATCAAGACTAGACTCAGGTATATCATATACTGAATTTAGTTATATGATACTTCAAAGTTTAGACTATGTTCACTTATATCAAAACTATGATTGCCAAATGCAATTTGGCGGAAGTGACCAGTGGGGTAATATTACAGCAGGATTAGAACTAATTAGAAAAATGATTGGTGAAAATGATGCAATTGGTATGTCTAGCCCATTACTACTTAAATCTGATGGTCAAAAGTTTGGTAAAAGTGAAGGTGGTGCTATTTGGTTAGACCCAGAACTAACATCACCATATGAAATGTATCAATACTTTTTAAATACAGCTGATGAAGATGCACCAGAAGTATTAAAAAAATTAACACTACTACCAATTGATGAAATTGCAAGACTAGAAAAAGCAATTAAAGAAAAACCAGAAGAAAGAGAAGCTCAAAAGGTATTAGCTAGAGAAATTACAACTTTCGTTCACGGAAAAGAAGCCTTTAAAGAAGCACTAGCTATTACTGAGGCTTTATTTAGTGGTGAGTTTAATGATCTAAACGAAAACAGCTTCAAAACGCTTGCCAAAGCGTTAGAAGGTGTTAAAGTAGAGGAAAACACACCACTAGTTGACGCACTTGTTTTAACTAAATTAGCTAGCTCAAAACGTGAAGCACGTGAGTTTATTTCAAATGGTGCGATTAGTGTAAATGATGAAAAAATTCAAGATACATATTATGAACTAACAAGTCTTAAAGCCCTTCATAAAAACTTTATAATTTTAAAACGTGGGCGTAGACGTCACGCAGTGATATATTTTAAATAAAAATGTATTTAATACTATATAACCCAATTTCAAGAAATGGGGCCAACACTGGTGTTGTTGAAAAGTTAATTAAAAAGATGAAAAAGAAAAATGAATCAGTCAAAGTTCAAAGTTTACTTGAAATTGATGATCATAAAGCTTTTCTTGCATCACTTGATCCAAATGTTAAAATTATTATTGTCGGAGGCGACGGTACATTAAATAGAATTGCTAACCAAGTTGCCGAAGTTGATAAATTACCAGAAGTATATTTATATAAAGCTGGTACCGGCAATGATTTTAGAAGATCAATTAAAAAAAGAGGTAAGTTAATTAGAATAGATCAATATCTAACTAACTTACCATATGTTACTTTTGGTGATAAAAAACGTTATTTTTTAAACGGAGTTGGACTAGGCTTTGATGGCCTAGTTTGTCACGTAGTTGAAGAATCTAGAGCCAAAAAAACTAAAACCAACTTTTATCAAAGTGTCTTTCAAGCTTTAAAGATATATGAAAAAGTTGATTTTGAACTTGAAATTGATGGCGTTAACCACGAATTTAAGGACGTTTGGTTTGCTTCGATTATGAACTCGAAATACTTTGGCGGTGGCATGAGAGTTGCACCTAAAGCAGACCGCGAAAGTGATGAGCTGCAAGTAGTAATTGTTCATGGTATAAAAAAAGCAACAATCGCTTTAATATTTCCAATTATTTACTTAGGTTGGCATACTAAAATTAAGGGAGTAACGATATTACCAGGTAAGAGAATCAACGTTAAATCAGTTCATCCAACTTTTATGCAAGTTGATGGGGACGTTGTTGCAAACTTAAGCAATATACAAATTATAAAATAAAGGAGAAAATTATGTATTGTTCAAATTGTGGAGCCAAAGTAGGCGACAGTAAATTTTGTTCCAACTGCGGTATGGAACAAAAAAGATCAACTCAAAATACAAATGATCCATTTGCATATCAATACCAGAAGCAAGCTGAACCAACTTCAAACGCTGCACTTATACTTGGAGTAATATCACTATTTTTTTCAGGTATTATTTTAGGAATAGTAGCTATTGTACTGTCTTTTAGACCAGAAGCAAAAAATGCAACAGCAGCTAGAGTGTTAGGTATTATTGGGCTAATCGGTGGAATTATATCCATAGTATTAATGATTGTTTTATCAGCAACTATATAAAGATATTTAAATACAATAATACCTCCTTGTATAACTTGGAGGTATTTTTTATTCAAAATTCAAGTTTTTTGGATATGATATAATATTATAGGAAATGAGAATATAAAGATATTTAAATACAATAATACCTCCTTGTATAACTTGGAGGTATTTTTTTATTCAAAATTCAAGTTTTTTGGATATGATATAATATTATAGGAGATGAGAATGCTTAAAAGAAGGTCAACAATTTACAAAAAATATATATTTCCAGCTATTGGTGAATGATAGGAACTTCACTTTATGTGTTAGGAGATACCATCTTAGTTGGCAGAAGATTAGGGGCAATTGGACTTGCCTCTTTAAATGTATCAATACCACTAATTAGTAAAGCTTATGGTATAAGACGTAGGGATATGAAAGTATATTATGCTAAAATAGCTGCCTTTGGAGCAGTAGTAGCAGGTTTATTAATTACAGCTATTGGACTTTTAATACCTGAGTATTTAGCAATGGCTTTTGTTGCAAATGAACCAGAAATTATTAAAAATGCTGCCTACGGAATTAGACTATATTTTCTAGCATTTCCGCTAGTAGGAGTTAACTTAGTAATTACTATTTATTTGCAAAGTCAAAAACAAACAACTAAAGCTTTTATCTTTAGTTTATTAAGAGGATTAATATTAATTATTATATTGTTATTAATATTAACGCCTACTTTAAAAATACCAGGTGTCTGGCTAGTAATGCCAATCACTGAGATTATTGCATTAGGTGTTGGCTTAATTCTTGTTAGAAATAGAAAACTAAAAACCAGATAAATATAGATAATAAAAAAGGAGAAGTTTTAAAATTTCTCCTTTTTTAATATTATTTATTTCTTACGTCCTAAACCGACTTTGTGATAAACTCTTTCAAGTTTACGATTTGAAATTATTATTGCGCGGTCTCGACCTTTGTTTAAGGCTTCATCGAGTTCTTTACTGTTAATAATTTCTTTATATCTGTCTTGGATTGGTGTTAGTTTTTGAACT
>FZPS01000080.1_pt83 | contig 18380 bp, 19 predicted proteins | sample 1817821 | NCBI WGS metagenome assembly FZPS01 (sample SAMEA104158645, study PRJEB21678) | metagenome | place: Germany | collected 2015-04-21
GAGCGGCGTCACCAGGGAAGAGGACCCGGGCGCCTCGCCCCGATCGGAGGACGCGCCTTGAAGGCGGAGGTCAGGCTGTCCGGGCCGGCCCCAGCGCGCGTTTGAGCCCGCGCAGCAGGCGGGAGGCCTCGGCGCGACCGTCATCCTCGTCACTCACAGCATGGAAGACGTTGCCCGCCTGGTCCAGCGGCTCATTGTGTTCCACAACGGCCGGGTTGCCATTGACGGCCCCCCCTCCCAGATATTCTCCCGGGCGGAGGAGCTACGCTCCATGGGCCTTGAAATACCCAAATCCACAGCCATCGCGCTGCGTCTGAGGGAGCTGGGCCTGCCCATTAGTCCTTCAGTTTACACTGTGGAGCAGCTGAAAAACGCCATACTCTCCCTGAGAGAGGAGGCGAAGAAATGCTAAAGGATATCACTCTGGGCCAGTACTTTCCCGGAAACACCATAGTTCATCGCCTGGACCCCCGGACCAAACTCATTCTTACGGTGGTCTTTATCGCCGCCCTGTTTACCGCCAAGAGCTATATATCCTACGGCATAATGCTCCTGACGGTGGCTGTCTGCATCGGCCTTTCCCGCATTAACCTGAAATCCATATTCAAGGGCCTGAAGCCCTTGGTGTTTATTATAATTCTCTCAGGACTGCTTAACCTTCTTTATACCCAGGGTAAACCCATAGTGGAGTTCTGGATATTCACCATCAGCTGGGAAGGCGTCCGGGCCGCCGTGTTCATGATACTGCGGATAATGATGCTGATAACCGGCACCTTCCTGCTCACCTATACCACAAGCCCCATTGCCCTTACCGACGGCATGGAAATACTCATGAACCCCTTGAAGAAAATCAAGGTTCCTGTGCATGAGCTTGCCATGATGATGAGCATTGCCCTGCGTTTCATCCCCACTCTTATAGAGGAAACCGATAAAATAATGAGCGCGCAAAAAGCCAGGGGCGCCGACTTTGAAACCGGGAAGCTCACGGACAGGGCCAAGGCCTTGCTCCCCCTGCTGGTCCCCCTATTCGTCAGCGCTTTCAGGCGGGCCGACGAACTGGCTACAGCCATGGAATGCCGCTGCTACCATGGCGGCGAGAGCCGCACCAGAATGAAGACCCTGAAAATGGAGAACATCGACTTTGCGGCTTTGGTCTTGGGTATTATGTTGCTGGCAGGCATAATTGTCCTGTCGGTTTTCGGGCTGTAAAGGGTTTCAGGCAAAAGGAGTTTGCATATGCGAAATATTGCCCTGCGCCTGCGTTATAACGGCACGGCATATCACGGTTGGCAGGTGCAAAAAAACGATATCACCGTAGCCGAGACCCTGGAGGCCGCCCTGACCAAAATCTGCGGCCACCCCGTGAAGGTGACCGGCTGCGGCCGCACTGATTCGGGGGTTCACGCCCTGCGCTATTGCGCCAATTTTTATACAAATTCCAGCATACCCACAGACCGTTTTCCTCTGGCGGTCAATTCCCGCCTCCCGGCGGACATTGCGGTAATGGACGCATGCCAGGCGCCGGAGGACTTTAACGCCATCTCCTCCTGCATTAAAAAGGAGTATATCTACAAAATACACAATTCCCGGGTACGGGACCCCTTTTTGGAAAAGTTGGCCTGCTTCTACCCCGCTCCTTTGGACATCAGCTTAATGAAGCGGGCGGCCCAGGCCTTCGTGGGCACCCACGATTTCTCTGCCGTCCGTTCTGTGGGGACGAAGACAAAAACCACCGTCCGCACCGTGCACTGGTGCGACGCCTGGCGGGAGGGTGACCTTATTACCATAGCTATCTGCGCCAACGGTTTTCTTTACAATATGGCCAGAGCTATAGTGGGAACAATAGTCTACGCCTCCCACGGCAAGCTGAACCCGGAGGATATCCCCGCTCTTCTTGAAACCCGAGACCGCCGGCTCACCGGCCCTACCATGCCTGCTCACGGCCTTTACCTGTCCCGTCTCTGGTATGACGGCGCGGTGGGCGAAATGATGTCTCGCTAATTTCTTCCGGGGTAGTGGATTTTTTTTTGAACAAAAACTATCATTTTGGTGTGTAATATGTTATAATAGTTCCGTTATGGTTATTTTGTTTCCACCATATCCTTTTTCCTCCTTTCGGGACTGTAAAACGTTTTTAACCCTTTTTCTCCTCTACCCAGGCAATTGGAGCAATGTTTTTATATGTTTCACTTCAAGGGTTAACAACATTTTTCTACAATTTCCACCCCAATAACGGCCTGAGGAATAAAGATGAATCAAAAAAGCTGTCAGAAAAGTAAAAAAAGGCGCTCTAAGGGCCGTACCGCAGTTGCCACAGCGGCAACACTGCTGCTTATTATCGCCGCCGCGGCCATTCTGATTTACAAGGATTATTTCACCTCCGATAGTCTCAAATCCCTGTTCAAGAATGAGGCCTCTCAGGAAAGCGAAAGCGAGCCTTTTACATACGAAGCCGGTGCCGACCAGGTCTTCGCAAGGGCGGGAAACGGGCTGGCTGTGGCCTCCACCACAGGTATGCAGCTTATTGATTCCGACGGCAATGCCGTAATCCGCCAGGTTTTCTCCATGGATATTCCGGCGGTGGCCGCCTCAAAAAAGCACTGCGCTTTTTACGACATCGGCGGCACTACCCTGCGCCTGGCTTCATTTGATGGCAAATATACGGAGCTGGATACGGAAAGACCAATAATCTCCGTCACCATAAGTTCAGGTGCTTATTTATGCGTCACTACGGAGGAGACTGGCTACAAGGGCAAGGTCACGGTTTATGACGTTTCCCTCACCCCGGTTTACCAATGGTTCTCGGGCTCAGGCTATGTTCTCTCCGCCGCTGTCGGCCCGGATAACTCCTCTCTTGCGGTGCTGTGCGCCGATGGCGAAGGCGGGGTTATACGCTTCTTCTCCCTTGACAGCGAGAAAGAGCGGGGTAGTTTTACGGCCCCGGCCGAGCTTTTTGTGGATTTATATTATATGGGCGACGGCAGGCTCTGCGCCATATCCGAGAACCGGCTGGTGTTTTTGAACTCCAAAGGCGAGATGGTGAACTCCTTTGATTTCGGAGAAAACTATCTCATAGATTACGAGTTTTCTAAAGATTTCACAGCGGTAATACTTGGAAAATATCGTTCAGGCAGCGAGGGCCGGCTTCTCACTGTTGACAGTAACGGCCAGGTCCTGGGGGAAATTCCCTTGCAACGGGATGTCCTTTCCCTGTCTGCCTGGGACAGACAGCTTCTGGTCTTATACTCCGACTCCTTATATCTGTACACTCAGGAACTGTCAGAGAAAACCGTACGCCAGGGCATTTGGAGGGCAAAAAAGGTAATCTTGCGAGAGAAGGGCGATGCTTTGCTGCTCTCAGCTTACTCTGCCGAGCTGTTAAACCTTGGGTGACTAATGGAGGAACGCAATGACAAAGCTAATCGACTTGCTGCTGATAGCTGTGATTATTATTTGTGCATGGGCAGGATATAAAAAGGGTATGATTATGGGCATAGGCAGCATACTTGTGATAGTAGTATCTTTATATGGCGGCAATCTTTTATCCACCGCCTTTTCCTATGAGGTCATTCCGGCAATAAAACCCTTTGCCGACGGCTATATGGAAAAAAAGATAGACGAGGACGTTCTTGAAGTCATGGGCTGGCAGGACAGCGGGTATTCCGTAAGCAGTCTGCTGCAGCAGCATCCAGAGTCGGTTCATGAATTCTGCGTTGAGAGTTTTAAAGCTATGGGGATATACCATAAAACCGCTGAAATCCTGGCGGCGGAGGCGGAGGAATACGCCGAGCAAAACGATACTGATATCACCGCCGCAATAGTGGAAGTTCTATGCGCCCGTATTACCTATGTCCTTGGATTTCTGCTGGCCTTTCTGCTCATCCTGATAGTACTTACCGTCATTGGAAACATTCCCAATCTGTCGTTTAAACTTCCGCATTTGAACAAATTAAACGACATTGGCGGCGCAGCTCTTGGCCTTATAACGGGCCTGATGTTCTGCTTTGTTATTGTCTGGGCTCTTAAATTTGCCGGACTTGTCATAGGAAACGATGCTTTTTCAAAAACCCCGATTGCCCGGCTGTTTTTGCAAGTTGACTTACTATCCCGGTTTATTGGTCTATAGGGAGAGATAATAGTTAATGCTGAACACTCCAAACATGCTATCAATATTTCGATTATGCCTTGTGCCAGTATTTGTTGTTATTTACTTTTCCGGCCTTGAAAACTCTGCCCTGCTGGCAGCATTGGTTTATGCCGTAGCCATTGTTACAGACTTTCTGGACGGCAGAATTGCCCGAAAATACAACCTTATCACCAATCTGGGCAAGGTTTTAGACCCCTTGGGCGATAAAATGCTGACCTTCGCCGTGCTGGCATGTATCACTATAGACAGTATTATACCTTTATGGGTACTTGTTGTGTTCATGGTAAAAGAGATTTTAATGGGCATTGGCGGCCTGCTCATCCATCGTGTGGCCAAGATGGAAATTCCGTCGTCCAACATCATTGGCAAGACTGCTACAACTCTATTCTTCATAGTTTGTGTCATACTGATGGTTTTTGACGGGATTCCCCGCAAAGTTGCTGTTACGATGATATGTGTGTGTCTTGCCACGTCAATAGCTGCTTTTGTCAGCTATCTCTTAAACTACCGGAGGATTATGCTGGGACGCAGGAAAACACGCTGATTTCGGCGCGCTCCGCCACGCTTCACTCTAACCTAAAAATAGGAGATATTTATATGCAACCTACACTTTGTGCCCGCTGCAAAAAAAACGTGGCGGTTATATTCATAACGAAAATTGAAAACGGCCAATCCAAAAATGAGGGGCTGTGCCTTAAATGCGCGCGGGATCTTAACATTAAACCCGTGGACGATATTATTAAAAAAATGGGACTTACCGACGAAGAACTGGATAATCTGGAGGACGAAATGATGGACGCTCTTGGAGGTCTGGACGGCCTCATGGAGATCGAAAATCATGACGGTGATCTGGGCGAGGAAGGCAAAACCGCCACCTTCCCCTTTTTAAGCCGGCTTTTCGGCGGCTCCGAGGGCCATGGCTCCGGCGCTCCCGGTCCCGGAGACGCTCGGTCCCGGGAAAGTAAGGAGAGCGCCGGCCGGAGTTCCAGACGAAAATATCTTGAAAGTTACTGCATATCCCTTACGGACCGGGCCAGGGAAGGTAAGCTGGACCGCCTGGTTGGACGGGATGAGGAGCTTGAACGGGTTATCCAGATTTTAAACCGCCGCCAAAAAAACAACCCCTGCCTTATTGGCGAGCCGGGGGTCGGCAAAACTGCCATAGCCGAAGGCCTTGCCCAGCGCATTGCCGATGGCAACGTGCCCTATAAGCTTCGGGAAAAGGAGGTCTATCTCCTAGACCTTACGGCCCTTGTGGCCGGCACCCAGTTCCGGGGACAGTTTGAGAACCGGATGAAGGGCCTGATTGAAGAAATCCGCAAACAGGGCAATATAATACTTGTAATTGATGAAGTGCATAATATAGTGGGAGCCGGGGACGCTGAGGGCAGCATGAACGCCGCCAATATCCTTAAACCGACGCTATCCCGTGGGGAAATCCAGGTTATAGGCGCCACCACCTTCACCGAATACCGCAAGCACATTGAAAAGGATGCGGCCTTAGAGCGCCGTTTCCAGCCCGTCACCGTGGCTGAACCCTCCATTGAGGACAGCATAAGAATTCTCCAGGGCATAGCCCACTATTACGAGGAATATCACGGCGTGAAAATATCCGATGAGATGTGCCGTCAGGCGGTGCTCATGTCCGAGCGTTATATCACAGACCGCTTTCTCCCGGATAAAGCCATCGATCTCATTGACGAGGCCTGCTCTGACGTGAACCTGAAAAATGCGAATATCACCCGTATGTCCGAAGTAATAAAGGAAATGGAGGACCTTGAGCGGGAGCGCGAACTTTTGATGTCGGATACGGAAAACGAACACTACGAGCGCCTTGCCGTCATCCGCAGCCGGAACCTCCGGCTTTCCGAGGAACTGAACAGGCTCAAGGCACAGGACAAACCGGAGCTGACCATTGACAACCTGGCCCGGATAATCGAGCTGTGGACGAAAATCCCGGCCAGCCGTATCAGGGAAGACGAATTTGAGCGGCTTTCCAATCTCCACCTGCGTCTTAAAAAGCACCTGGTTGGCCAGGATGAGGCCATTGACACCGTCTGTGCCGCTATAAAGCGCAACCGTGTGGGTCTGTCCGCTAAAAGAAAACCCATCAGTTTCATTTTTGTGGGCAGTACAGGCGTCGGTAAAACAGAGCTTGTAAAGCGCCTTGCCGCTGACCTGTTCAACACCCCCGAATCCCTGATACGTCTGGATATGTCGGAATTTATGGAAAAACACTCCGTCTCCCGGCTTATCGGCTCACCTCCCGGCTATGTGGGATATGATGAGGCGGGGCAGCTTACGGAGAAGATACGCCGCAAGCCCTATTCTGTGGTGCTTTTCGACGAAATCGAAAAGGCCCATCCGGATGTTCTCAACGTGCTTCTGCAAATCCTGGACGACGGCCGCATAACCGACGCCCAGGGCCGTACTGTGAATTTTGAAAACACCGTAATCATCATGACCACCAACGCCGGCAGCGATAAAAAGAGCGGCTCCGTGGGCTTCGGCCAGAGCTTTACCGAGATGGGCCGTGAAAAAGCCATTAAAGCTCTCAACGACTTTCTCAGACCCGAATTTATAAACCGTGTGGACGAGATAGTCAGCTTCAACCGGCTGACGGAAGAAAACTTTAAGGATATAGCCAGGCTAATGCTTAACGAGCTCAAAGAGGTCATAGCCGAAAAGAGCATCGGTCTGGAGTATGACGACGAGCTTATTGACTACCTTACGAAAAAGAGCTTCAGCATCACCTATGGCGCCCGGAATCTCCGCCGCCTGATTCAAAAGGAGATCGAAGACACCATAGCAACGGAAATTATTGACAACCATAAGGGCAATGTAAAACACATCAGCCTCACCGAAAGGGACGGTAAAGTAATAATAACAGCCATATAAAGGTAAGGCAGCCCGCCGTCCTCCCCTTGCGGGGAAACGGCGGGCCAGCTTTTGGTATTTTATTCCCGGCCTGGGAAGCAGAGACTTGATTATTTCCACTATATGTTGTAAAATGCGGTTTTGGGACGAAACCCCAAAATAAATTTGCGCTGCATCCCGGGGCCATAATACGGGAGCAGCAGTAGGAGGTAATTGAATATGGCAAACATCTCAGCAAAGACGGGCAGGATGGTGCGTCTGGCAGTCTTTATCGCTATCATTTTCCTGCTGGAAGTAACAAATCTCGGCTTCATCAAAACACCGGCCTTGGAACTGACAATTATGCAGATACCAGTGCTGGTAGGAGCAATCACTCTCGGGCCGGCATCCGGCGCACTTTTGGGCGGAGTCTTCGGACTCACCAGCTTTTACCAATGCTTCGGCAAAAGCGAAGTTGGCGCTACCCTTCTGGGAATCAACCCTTTTTACACTTTTATAGTTTGCATGGTTCCCCGGATACTTATGGGATGGCTCTGCGGCCTAATCTTCAGGTCTCTGTATCATATCAACAAAACCAAGGTGCTTTCCTTTGCCGTTGCCAGTCTTTCAGGCGCCCTGCTCAACACAGTTTTCTTTATGTCGGCATTAATGCTTTTGTTCGGCCGGACAGACTTTATCATGGGCCTTAGAGAAGGCAGGAACGTTCTGTCCTTCATCGTTTGGCTTGTGGGAATCCAGGGCCTCATTGAGGCTCTCGTATGTTTCTTCATAGGAACAGCAATAAGTAAGGCCCTGTATGGCCTTATGAACCCGACTCCCCCGCAAAGGCAGCAGTTAACGGAGGGACCTTAATGATTTTGGCAGTAGACATTGGCAACACCCATATAGTCACCGGATGTATAGAGGGACTTGAGATAAAGAATGTTTTTCGCATGACTACGGAGCAAGCCAGGACGGAACACGAGTACGCCGTCACCATGAAGCAGATACTTGATTTTACAGGCATTACCAGGGATTTTGAGGGCGCAATATTGTCCTCCGTGGTCTCTCCCCTCACCGCAACAATGAAGACGGCCATAAAAATTCTAACCGGCCACACGCCCATAGTTGTGGAGGCTTCCATTAAAACCGGACTCAACATACTTATAGACAACCCCGCAACCCTGGGAAGCGACCTTGTGGCGGCAGGAGTTGCAGCCCGGCACAGCTACAAGCCCCCCATAATAATCTTCGATATGGGTACGGCTACCACCATTTCAGTGATTGACGAGAATTCAAACTTCCTTGGCGGTGCCATTGTACCCGGTGTTGCCGTGTCACTGAACGCCCTGGCCCGTGGCACATCCCAGCTACCCTCTGTTCCTATCGAGGCCCCGAAGCACTGCATTGGTACAAACACCATCAGCAGCATGCAAAGCGGCGCTGTCTACGGCACCGCGGCTATGATAGACGGAATGATTGACCGCATCGAAGACGAGCTTGGCAGCACCGCCACTGTAGTGGCCACCGGCGGCATCTCCAAACGCATAGTCCCCTATTGTCGGCATACGATTATTCTGGACGAGGACTTGCTTTTACGGGGTCTTGCCATAATCTATGAGGAAAACAAACAAAAAATAAAAAAATAGAAAAGCCAAAGCCTCTCCGGTTGGGAGAGGCTTCATTAATAAGCCTGTAAAAGCGCCCCGCAGGGCGCTTTTATTTTTTTGTCAATTGCAAATTAAACCCGGTCGTAGATGCAGAAACGGTATTTTATGCCCTCATGCTCCAGCTCCCGTCCCGGGTCCGTGCATTTCCACTCCGGGTCCTGATCCAGATTTGGGAAAAAAACATCGGATACAGGGTTTGCGGCGATTTTTGTCACATACGCCCGTTTATAATAGCCCAGCATGGCGTTAAATACGCTTTCACCGCCCACGACAAACACATCGTCACCCCAGTCTCTTACCGCCTCCAGCGCCTCTTCCACGCTGTGGACCACGATGGCCCCCTCAATTTCTATGTCCTGGCGGGTCAGGACAATATTGGGCCTGTTTTTCAGAGGGCGCCCTCCGGGAAAATCCTCCAGGGTTCTGCGTCCTACAATTATCGGGCTACTACCTGTTATCTCCCGGAAAAATTTCCGGTCGGCGGGTATCACCAGGGGCTGGGTGCCGTCCCTGCCTATACCCCAATCTTCGTATACGGCAACAAGGGCTTTCATTGTACAGCCTCACTTCTTTTATTTTTTGACGGCCTTTACACAGCTACGGGTATTTCCCCGTCAAGTTCGGCATATTCATAACCTTCCAGGTTAAAACTGTCGCGGGTAAATTTATAGAAATCATCTATGCTTTTGTCTATGACAAATTTCGGCGCAGGCTTGGTCGGGTTTTTTATAATCTTCTCCACTATCGGCACATGCCGGTCATATATATGGGCGTCGGCTATGACATGGAGAAGCTGCCCGGCCTTCAAGCCGGAAACCTGGGCAAACATATGGACCAAAACCGCGTATTGACATACGTTCCAGTTGTTGGCCGTCAGCATGTCCTGACTGCGCTGGTTCAAAATAGCGTTGAGAGTGTCTCCGGAAACGTTAAAGGTCATGGAATAGGCGCAGGGATAAAGAGCCATTTCGTGCAGGTCCTCAAAATTATACATGTTTGTCAATATCCTACGGGAGGCAGGGTTGTACTTTAAATCGTACAGAACCCTGTCCACCTGGTCGAATTCCCCTTCAGGGTAACGGTGCTTAATTCCAAGCTGATAGCCGTAAGCCTTGCCGATGGAACCGTTTTTATCGGCCCATTTGTCCCAAATCCGGGCGCGGAGTTCCTTCACATTGTTGGACTTTTTCTGCCATATCCACAACAATTCGTCAATGGCGGATTTATAATAAGTGCGGCGTATGGTCAGAATGGGAAACTCCTTTGACAGGTCGTAACGGTTAACAATTCCGAACTTTTTTACAGTATGGGCGGGCGTACCGTCATCCCACCTGGGACGAACCTGCCGCTCTGTGTCCCAGACCCCATTTTCGAGAATATCTTTGCAATTCTGTATAAAAACCATATCTGCATAGCTCATTTTTTTACCTCCAAAAAAAGCAGCCGGTGGCACTTTTGCCCTCTTCCGGCAATTTTGACGTCTATTTTACCCAATTATACATAATACGATAATCACCCGCAAGCTATTTCGGCCATATTATGAATAGAAATAATATACCATATTATATCATTGCATAGGGAGTGGTCATATGAAATTTGCGGTCATTGGCGGGGATATGAGAATTGCTCGGCTCTGCAGTCTGCTTGTGTCCGACGGCCATGATGTCTGCTCCTTTGCCCTGGATAAGGGAGAGTGTTCCCGGGACATATACTGTGCCGGCAGCCCGGAAGAGGCTGCATGGGGGGCCGACTGCGTGGTACTGCCCCTGCCGGTTATGGGCCAGCGGGGCTTTCTAAACTCGCCCTTGTCCGCCGGAGAATATGAAATCAAGGAGATTCTTGAGACCATCGAGCCGGGAACCCTGGTCTGTGGCGGAATACTGGAACCCGAGACGCTGGCCCTGGGAGAGCAACTGGGCCTTCGGATGGTTGACTACTTCAAGAGAGAGGAATTGGCGGTTTTCAACGCGGTTGCAACGGCGGAAGGGGCAATAGGGATAATCATGCAGGAGACCCCGGTGACAATCTGGGGCAGTAGGATACTGGTGATAGGCTACGGACGGCTGGGCAAGATGCTATCAAGCAGGCTTCACGCCCTGGGGGCTAAGGTCTCTGTGTCCGCAAGAAATCCCGGGGACATGGCCTGGATAACGGCCGGCGGGTGCTCTGCCCTGGACACTCGTGCCCTGGAGGGTCATCTCTCAGATTTTGACGTTGTGGTAAATACCGTGCCGGCGCTGGTGCTCACGGAAGAACGCCTGATGGAACTCCGTGACGACGCCCTGTGTCTGGACCTGGCATCAAAACCCGGGGGCATGGACTTTGCCGCCGCCTCCCGTCTGGGAGTGAGAGCCATCTGGGCATTGAGCCTGCCGGGAGAGGTGGCGCCGGAAAGCGCAGGAGCCATAATTCGTGACACCATTTACAACATATTGGAGGAACAGGAGGAGCCATGAAAAATAAGCTGAGGGTCGGGCTGGCTCTTTGCGGCTCGTACTGTACATACGATAAAATCATGGAGTCGGTGAGCAGGCTTGGAGAAATATATGACCTGACTCCTATTATGTCGGAAACTGCCTCCAAAACGGACAGCCGTTTTGGAAAGGCGGAAAATTTTATTTCAAGGCTGGAGGAGCTCACGGGAAAACCCGTTATAACCAGCATAGTGGATGCGGAACCTATTGGCCCCCAGCAGCTGCTTGATGCCCTTGTAATTGCCCCATGCACGGGAAACACCATTGCCAAAATAGCGAGGGGCATAACAGACAGCTGCGTCACCATGGCCTGCAAGGCCCACCTGCGAAATGAGCGGCCTGTAGTACTGGCAATTTCCACGAACGACGGGCTTTCGGGAAATGCGGCAAATATTGGCATACTTCTGGGGCGGAAGAATATCTATTTTGTGCCCTTCTATCAGGATGACCCGAAGAAAAAGCCCAACTCCCTGACTGCGGATTTCGAACAAATAGAGGCTACCGTAGAGGCGGCGCTGGAAGGCAAACAGCTTCAGCCTCTGTTCTTTTCAAAGTAAAACTGCGGCCTCCGCCCGGGGTTGGCTTATATCAAAACCGAACATCCTGTTAAAAAACAAAGGGGCTGCACAGGCAGCCCCATAAAATTTATACGATATAGCCCCCGCCCATCACTACGTCCCCATCGTAGAGGACGGCCGACTGGCCGGGCGTAGGCGCCCTGACCGGACTTTCAAACACAATCGTAACGCTTTCGCCCCCACCCTCCGGAGTAACAATAGCCGGGGTTTCAAAGCGGGAATGGCGCACCCGCACTCCCGCGGTAAAGGGGGCGGCGGGGATTTCCGGCAGAAGCCAGTTCATGTCCCTGGCGCGGATTTCGGTTGCATACAGGCCCTCTCCGTCGGAGATTACCACCTCGTTTGTCTCGGGACGTATAGCGGACACAAAGACCCGCCGGCCAAGGGAGATGCCCAGCCCCCGGCGCTGTCCTATGGTATAGTGGTGTATCCCCCGGTGACGACCCAAAACATTGCCCCTCTCGTCCACAAAATTCCCCGGCCCCGGGGACTGTCCCCGGGAATCAATAAATGCGGCGTAGTCGCCATCGGGTATGAAGCATATTTCCATGCTGTCCGGCTTGGCGACAACTTTAAGACCCATCTCGGCGGCCAGGGTGCGGATCTGGCTTTTTTCATAGTCCCCAAGGGGCAGTACAAGGTGCTGTAGCTGCTCCTTGGTCATCCGGCAGAGCATATAGCTCTGGTCGTTTTTGGGCGCGCCCTTGTAAAGCCTCCCGTCCCGGACTCTGGCGTAATGGCCGGTGGCGATATGCTCTGCCCCAATCTCACGGGCGTATTCAAGCAGGGACTTAAACTTCACTGTAGGATTGCACATTATGCAGGGATTTGGGGTTTCTCCCCGGAGGTAGGCCTCCACAAAGGGGGTGCATACCTTCTGCTCCAGCTCCGAGCTTATATCCAGCACCTTCAGGGGGATGCCAACTTCCTTCGCGGCACTGAGGGCATCTCTGGCCCCGTTTGGCATACCTATGTCCATAAAAAGGCCGTAGACCTCATAGCCGGCATCCTGTAGCAGCCGGGCGGATACGGTGGAATCCACCCCGCCGGACATGCCGAGAACTATCTTCCTGTTCATAATATAAGCTTACCTCCAGAATTAGGCTCCTGAACCTAATGGCCAAGATATATCATCAAAGCCGCAATATCCGCCGGGGACACTCCTGAGATGCGGCTGGCCTGACCGAAATTGTCCGGGCGTATCTTGGACAGCTTCTGACGCGCCTCGGTGCGGAGGCCGGAAATATTGTTATAGTCTATATCCTTGGGCAGTTTTCTGTTTTCCATCTTGGAGAATTCCTCCACCTGCCGCAGCTGCCGTTTTATATAACCCTCGTATTTAATGGATATCTCCACCTGCTCGGCGACGGCGGCGGGAAACTCCGGCCGCTCCGGGTCAAACTGCCGAAGCCCCTCATAATCCACCTGGGGGCGGCGCAGGAGGGCAGCCAGGCTTGTGCCGGTAGCGGCGGGGCTCGTGCCCCGGCTTTCCAGAAAAGCATTCAGCTCCGGCGTGGGGGACAAATAGCTGCTCTCCAGCCGCTTTATTTCCTTTTCAACGGCGGCATATTTGGCCAAAACCCTTTCGTGACGCTCCCGGCTGACAAGCCCTATCCGCAGGCCTATATGGCTCAGGCGCAGGTCCGCGTTATCCTGACGGTGCAATAGCCGGTATTCCGAGCGGGAAGTCATCATGCGGTAAGGCTCGTTTGTGCCCTTTGTCACCAGGTCATCAATGAGGGTGCCTATATAGCCGTCGCTGCGGCGCAGAATAATTTCTTCCCTGCCCAGCAGTTTTAGGGCGGCATTGACCCCCGCCAAAAAGCCCTGAACCGCCGCCTCCTCATATCCGCTGGAACCGTTAAATTGCCCGGCGCCGTAGAGTCCGGCAATTTTTTTGCTCTCCAGTGTGGGGTAAAGCTCCGTGGGGTCCACACATTCGTACTCAATGGCGTAGGCTGGCCGGGTCATCTCAGCCTTTTCCAACCCGAGAATGGTGTGCATGACCTGTATCTGCACCTCCTCGGGCATGGAGGATGACAGGCCCTGGACATACAGCTCTTCGGTATTGAGGCCCATGGGCTCAATAAAAAGCTGGTGGCGGGGCTTATCCGGGAATTTTACTATTTTGTCCTCAATGGAGGGGCAGTACCGGGCGCCCACGCCTTCAATGACTCCGGAATACAGGGGGCTGCGGTGGAGATTTTCCCTTAAAATCCGGTGGGTTTCCCCGTTGGTGTAGGCAAGATAGCAGACCGCCCGGTTTTCGGGCACCGTTTCCGTCTCAAAGGAAAAAGGCTGGGGATCTGCGTCCCCGGGCTGGATTTCCATTTTTGAAAAATCCACCGTTCGGGCGTTTATCCTGGGCGGGGTGCCGGTTTTAAAGCGCCGGAGCGGGAGCCCCAGATTTATGAGACAGTCTTTAAGCTTTTTGGAAGACGCCAATCCGTCGGGTCCGCTGTTAATAATTATATCGCCAATAATTATCCGGCTCTCAAGATATGTGCCCGAGCAGACGATAACCGCCCGGCAGGCATAGGTGGCCCCCGTATGGGTGCGCACATAGGCGACCTTGCCCTCAGATGTGCCGATTTCCGTGATTTCGGCCTGTTTGAGCCGAAGGTTTTCCTGCTTCTCAAGAGTATGCTTCATGACGGCCTGATAAAGCCTGCGGTCTGCCTGAGCCCGGAGGGAGTGGACGGCAGGGCCCTTTCCCCGGTTCAGCATGCGGTACTGTATGCAAGCCTTGTCCGCCGCCCTGGCCATCTCCCCACCAAGGGCGTCCAGTTCCCGGACCAGATGGCCTTTGCCCGTACCGCCAATGGCCGGGTTGCAGGGCATGTTCCCCACGCTGTCCATATTAAGTGTAAAGCATATGGTATCCAGCCCCAGACGGGCGGCGGCCAGGGCCGCCTCAATTCCCGCATGTCCGGCGCCTATGACAGCAATATCACATTTTCCTGCATTGTAGTTCATAAAAGCCTCCGTTTTTAGTCTGTTGTGATTTTACGACTTTTAAACGGATTTTTCAATAGCAAGGGGGTGCAAAATAATGTGAGGAGTTTAAAAACTCCTCACATTGCGTTTAGTTATTCTGCTTTTTTCTATTTCTCATATTTGTAAACCCCACCTACCGGGTGAAGTTCTATGCCGCGCTCTTTGAGCCAGGCGTTGGTGCGCTCAGAGTCTACGGTGGGTACGGTGTGGAAATATTCGTTAATATAGCTTCCGTCGGGTTTGCGCATGGCCAGGTTAATCTCAATGAAGCAGTCGTAGACGGTGTTGTAATAGTCGTCATTTTGCACCAGCCAAATCCTGCCCAGGGTCCCGTCGGCTATATCCGGCAGGATGCAGCCATAGTACAGCGCCATGGCCTCCTGGTCCGTCATCTGGTAGCTGGTCTGGGTAACTGCCACGCCTCCGCCATCTTCGTTTACAGTTGTGCTGTAATAAATATTGGCATTGGTTATTGTAAGTTCGCTGACGGGAATCTCCGTCTCCTTCCTGTCGTCTATGGCCTCCTGACTGTTAAAAATATCGTTGAGGACCATAATATCGGAACCCGGGTCGTTTATTTCCTCGTCGGAGGCTGACAGCGTATAGGCTCTGCTCATGATGGAGCCATTTTCCATGTGGTAGTAAATTCTTACCCAATTCCGCATGATGTTCCAATTACTGCCGGCGGCTTCATGATGGGCTTTATTTTCCACTATGCTGCCGTGGAGGTCTATGACCTGCTCTATGTTGGCCCTGTCATGGAGTTCGGAATGTTCGCCTGTCGATTCTATGCGTACAAACTCCACTTTTTCCAGGTCGGGAATCCGCCTTTCATAGCCAAATAGGTCAAGCTCCCAGGCATAGGTGAGCAGCACAATAACAGTGGAGAAGATTATAAAGCCCTTCCAGGTGCCCCGCCAAACGCGAAAGCTCTTTTTTATCAGCATTTCCGCGGCAAAGTAGCCGATAAACCCACCGAAAAGCATGAATATTAACAGAGGAAAAACGTTAAGAACCAGCGCCCCGCGATAGAAAATGGAATAAAAAATCCAGGTTCCTATGCATAGGGCACAGCCGAAGGCTAAGCAATACTTGAAGACGGGCTTTAAAACCCTGACGGCCACAATGTCGGAGGCCGTCTCCATATGGCGCCGCCGGTACAGCAGCAAAGCCGCCCCCACGCATATGAGTCCCACCAAACAGTATATTATCATAGGCACCCAGCCGTTGTATTTATATCCCATGATAATGGGTTCAATGGAGGCGGGATTGTATATGGCGTCCACCGACGTATTGGCCAGCAGATAATAGACGGGAGAAAGAAAACTGAAAAGCAGGCCTGAACCCGCGCTCATGCCGAAAACAAAGGCGTCCAGAAGGTTGCGGATTATAAACTCAACAACTACTGAGGTGAAATTTAAAACTGCGTATACAACGGGAAGCACCAGTATTTGTCCCGTCAGCATGGCGCAAAGGCTGGCAAAGCCGTAGAAAAACACGTTGCACATAGAGACCAGGGCCAGCCACTGCAGGAGAAACTTAATGCTCAGTACACCGTGGGCGGCCTCCACAGCCATGGCGATAAGGAAAACCAGCACATTGGAGGCCAGCAGGCAGCAAAGCCCTGCGCTGAACACGGTCAGGAACGCGGCCTCCCGTCGGATGGGTAGCGACGCCATCATGCCGGCGCTCTTGGAGGAGTAGATGTAGCTGAAAACCGCCATGGCGGTAAAGGCGCTGAAAACCAGGGACATTATAACCCCGCCGCCAAATCCCATGTCCAGCACAAGTGATTGAACGTTATAGTAAATATCGGTTATGCTGTACTCGTAAATTGAAGAAAGCCTGCTGTGGAGGGAAACGGGGAAAACCAAGATCCAGATTATGGCATAGGCTGCCCACAGGGGCAGGAATCGGGAAACCGTGTTCTTGAACAGCGTTTTATTAAAGAATGATATCTTTGATTGCATAGTTGGCTCCTCCCAATTCGTAGATGAAGATTTCCTCCAGGCTAAGGGGAATAATATCCATAAACAGCGGAGAGACGGCGGCCAGCCGGTTTGTGACATCCTCGGCCCTGCCCCTTACAATAAGGGTCTGCAGGCGGCCGGTATTGCTCTTATGCAGGATTTGCAAATCCCCGGGTAAACTTGCCCCGTCGGGCATGGCCAACTGCACCTTTACTATATTGTCCTGCAGGGCGGAAAGGCTGCGCTCCAGCAGGAGCTTGCCCCCGTTCATTATTCCCACATGGTCGCACACATCCTCCAGTTCCCGAAGATTGTGAGAAGACACCAGAACCGTGGTGCCATGCTCCGCCACGTCGGCCATGACTAGGCTCCAGACCTGCCGGCGCATTACCGGGTCAAGGCCGTCCACAGGCTCATCCAGAATCAGCACGTCCGGCCTGCAGGAAACAGCCAGCCAGAAGGCCGCCTGCTTCTGCATGCCCCGGCTCAGGCGGCGCATGGGACGGTTCTCGTCCAGTTCAAAAACCTCACGGAGCTTCTCAAAACGCCCCTGGTCAAAACGGGGAAACATGCCCTTGTAAAACTTCATCATGTCCCTTATGGATGCTTGAAGAAAATAATATATATCGTCAGGTATATAGGCAATCCGGCTCTTTACAGCGGGATTTTCGTATACAGGGCTTCCATCCACAAGCACCTGACCGGAATCCTGGCGGTAAATTCCGGTAATATGACGAATTATAGTGGTCTTCCCGGCGCCATTGGGGCCGACAAGGCCGTAAATCGCCCCGGGACGCACATTAATATCAAGGCCGTCCAGGGCGCGAAAGCCGTCAAAGGTCTTGACGACGTTTTTTACTTGAATCATGCGGTTTACCTCCTTTAGTAGTTTCATTGTACCGATTTTTAGGAGAGGGGATATCAGTTATTGATGCTGTCAAGCCTTTTTTTGAGCTCATCGGCTGTCACATTAAGAAAAATCAGTTCCGCAGCTATCTCATCAAACTGCTTTAACAGCTCCTGCTTTCGGCTTTCGTCAACCTCCCGTCGCTCTGCGGCAAAGCTGCCCTTCCCCGGCACCGAATAGATATAGCCCTCGGCTTCCAGCTCCCGATATGCCCTTTGTATGGTATTGGGATTGATGGCCAGCTGGGCAGCCAGCTCCCTTACCGAGGCCAGCTTATCCCCGGGAGAGAGCACACCCGCTATTATAAGCCGCCTTATGGAATCCTTAACCTGCTCATAGATGGGGCTGGGATTTCTGTAATTTATATTAATCATTCGCGCATCACCTCCATAGGGGACAAAATGGCAATATCAACTGTATTATCCGTATTAACACAGCTATGGTACTAAATATTGCTTTAAATGTCAAGTATTTTTTAAATCAAGATTTCTTCCGGAATCCTTGATTTTTTAAATTTATAGGTATATAATACTTGTCAGCTATTTGTTTATTTATTATTTGCCCAGGCTCTCCGGGCTGTTTGGAGGTTTATAAAATGAGAGAAGTATATGCAATTAGTTGCTGTCGTACGGCTATAGGTTCCTTTGGCGGTAGCCTGAAGGACACCCCTGCAGTAAAGCTGGGTTCCATTGTCGTCAAGGAAGCCCTCAATCGTGCCGGCGTTGCTCCCGAGAATGTAGACGAAGTCATGTTTGGCTGCGTTCTCACCGCCGGGCTTGGC
>FZPS01000098.1_pt138 | contig 18366 bp, 18 predicted proteins | sample 1817821 | NCBI WGS metagenome assembly FZPS01 (sample SAMEA104158645, study PRJEB21678) | metagenome | place: Germany | collected 2015-04-21
TTAACTGCGCGTTCTTTCGTAACTCTTGATGCGGCACGTGGGGAGCGCGGCAACGTAAAGACCGGCTTTACATTCCGCTATTACACAGAACTTTTTCGGAACCGCCGTGACTCGATTTTCTATGCCGGCCCGCTTGCTGCTATTCAACATTCGCTGCTCTATTCATTCATAACGATGATCATCGCGACGGTGATCGGGCTATTAGCGTCCTACGCAATCGCCGATAGCAGAAAGCGCTTCTCGCGAATCATCGAATCGCTTTTTATGCTGCCTTTAGGTGCCGGTTCGGTCATTCTCGGTTTGGGCTTTCTCCTGACCTTTAACCACGCGCCCTGGACGAGTGGCTCATTCCCTATTATCCTGCCCATTGCGCATGCATTGATCGCGTTGCCGTTCGTCGTGCGCACAATGTTGCCCGCCATAAAAAGCATTCCGCAAAACTTACGTGATGCCGCCTCCGTCATGGGCGCAAGCCCTTGGCGTGTCCGACGCGAAGTCGATTTTCCTATTTTGACGCGCGCGTTGATGGTAAGCCTGGCTTTTTGCTTTACGATTTCACTGGGTGAATTCGGCGCATCCGGTTTTCTTGCCAATGCCTCCACGCCGACAGTGCCCATCGCAATTTTTCGCTATCTGTCACAACCCGGTGCGCTAAATTACGGTCAAGCGCTCGCTATGTCAACCCTGCTGATGATTACGAGCGTCGCAGGCAGCTTTTTTATTGAACATCTGAGACTTCCCGGGAAAACAGGATCTCCTACTTCAATGAAGCATCTGACAGGAAAATAGATCACCCAAGGAGTTGGTAATAGATGCTACGTATATTTGATATTTGGAAAACATATGAAGGCCGACAGCTGCTCGCCGGCGTTTCTTTTGATGTTCAAGAAGGCGAGATCGTTTGTCTTTTGGGGCCTTCAGGAAGTGGAAAAAGCACACTTTTACGCATCATTGCCGGATTGGAGAAGGCAGATGCGGGGCACGTGCATTGGGGAAACGACGACGTGACCGATATCCCTGCTCATAAACGAGGGTTCGGCCTTATGTTTCAAGATTATGCGCTTTTCCCTCACCTCACGGTCGCAGAAAACATTGCTTTCGGTCTTCGCATGAAAAAACACGACAAAGCCGACATAAGGCGTCGAGTCAAACTCGTGCTGGAGAGCATTCATATGCAGGATTTTACCGATCGTTCGGTGACCGAACTCTCAGGCGGAGAACAGCAACGCGTTGCATTAGCGCGCACGCTCGTCACAAACCCGCGTCTGCTTATGCTCGATGAACCGATGAGCGCGCTGGATCATGACCTGCGCACTTCTCTGATCACCGACCTTCACACGCACCTGAGAGAAAGCAGGAAACCTGTTATCTATGTAACACACAACCGTCAGGAAGCCTTTGCGCTCGCCGACCGAGTCCTTCTCCTTCGCGAAGGAAAAATCCTTCAAGATGCTACGCCAAAATAACTCTTTACGCCACCGGATAACATTTAGATCGTATTTTTTCGGGAACAAAAAAGTCCCAAAACGCCGTCATACCAGGCGTTTTGGGACTTAATTTTGGCGGAGGGCATGGGATTTGAACCCACGATACCCCTTTCAGGGTATACGCGATTTCCAGTCGCGCTCCTTCGGCCAGCTCGGACAACCCTCCATAAAAGCGGTGATTAAAAGCAATGTATCTTTCACCTACAAGCCGTTCAGCGCAACGGCATGATAACACTACTATTTTCCCTCTGTCAATGAAACCGATGCTTAGAAATCTAGAGAATAGCAAGAAAGATAATAAAGTGTTCCCCTTCAAACGCCGGTTAATGAAACGGGAGCTTTGACCTTCAAAATTTGCGGAAAATTGAATACAGCTCCGAGGCCTTGCCTCGGAGCTGTGTATCAATTGGAGGAGAAAAGTATGAAAAGTGCGGTTTCTTTGTTCCGCAACACCATCATACTTTAAATAAATGACGAACCTAATAATCAAATATGAATAAAAGAAAAACAAAAGAGCTCAAAAATGCATTTCTGTCGTGAAAATCTTCATCCATCAAATGATAACGATGTGTCGATCGGCTGTTGCGTTTACACCGCTGTGCCTTCGCGTTTTATCTTGGTCTTCTGCTTACTCCTTATGGAGATTATCGACGATGGCAGCCTCATCTTTTGGATTATTAATGGATAAATCACCGCTCGGCATAGCAATGCGGAATGTTATGGGCTCGCGAGTCGACTTAAATGATCGATCTTTCATATCGAGGACATCGGCGCGGATGTCGCAATATTCGTTAAAGAGACGAACACCCTCATCGTCGGAGATATCTTCATGAAGCACCAGGATTACGCGATTGTGACTAAGGTTATGAATCGCTAAATTCTTCTCCGAAGTGATCGGTTGATTAACGACCTCTACAAATCGCTCGCTGATCTTAGTATATTGAGCTTTCTTACGATTCATCATCGGAATTGTAATCGCGCTGAAAATCCCGGCAATTGCCAAGGCGATTCCGACGATGGAAAAGAAAACTTTCCGTGGAATACGAACATCGGGAATATCTTTTTTAGGAAGAACAAAATCATCCTTTTTCTTCACGGCTGCGGCACTTTGCGTAACCACAACGGGACCGCGCTGGTAAGGCAAGGGCACCAATGACGGACCTGTATAGGGCGGCTGAGGATCATTGGGGAAAGTAAACTCTTCTGGATGCTCGAACGCCCGAAAAGCCTCCTCATTATCGAAAACGCAGTCACAAAAAAGGCAGTGTCCCTTAGGCATGGAGGGATCAAGCATCAGCAATGAACCGCAGTTAATGCATTTTCCTTCTTTTAACGGCATAAGTGGATCCTCTTTCTAAATGGTGGTCACGCTTGCCATCTTAACATGAGAAATAAATGTGAGCAACGGATTAAAATATGCAGCTTTGAGGTGTTATGATGGAATCCGGATTCCATCATCCGGATTTAAGTAAGGAGGGGACGTCTACATGAACGATAATCTAACGACAAATCACGACATGACATCCGAGGAAGACATGCGATTCATGCGCGAGGCACTCCTTCTGGCGAAAGAAGCTTCATACCGTGGAGAAATTCCGATCGGGTGCGTCATTGTTCGAAACGGTGACATTATTGCCAAAAGCGGTAACACGCGCGAGCATCGTCAGGATGCGACCGGTCACGCAGAAATAGAAGCGATCCGTGAGGCATGCCGCGTCACAGGCTTTTGGCGTCTTAATGATTGCGACCTTTATGTAACACTTGAACCGTGCCTAATGTGTGCCGGAGCCATGATTCAAGCGCGAATTCGTCGCTGTTGTTTCGGTGCTTACGATCCGAAATCAGGGATGGCCGGCTCCGTAGCGGATGTGTTTGCGCTCCCTTCCAACCATCGCGTTGCCGTTATGGGCGGTCTAATGGAGGAGGAGTGTAGTGACCTTCTACGCAATTTTTTTGCTCAACGGCGAGAGGAACAAAAAAACGTTCTCGGGTAAACCGTGTTATAGTGTATTGACTTCTTCAAAAACAGTGTCAGATCGTCTCTCTTACCCATTTGAGAGACGGGTTTGTTAATTGCTAAAGGCTTCGACAGCTTGTCGATGTTGGAAATGATCGACACCATTTAGCATGGACAATGAGACCATAAGGAAAAGAATCCGGGTTTACGATGCCTAAACGACGTAAAAAACCGACAGAACTGCAATCCAGAGGATGGCAAGGACATCTCATCTATGCTGTTGGCATGCTCTTAAGTCGCCTTCTGATACGTCTGAAATACCGTGGTCAAGAACACCTTCCAAAAGAAGGCGCTTACATCATCGCGGCAAATCATCAGACGATGTTTGACGGGCTCTGGATCATGGGAGGCATCCCCCAAGAACAGCTCCATCGATTCTCATGTATTGCAGGATCTGATCTTGAACAAAATTATGGCCTCACAGGACGCATTATGTTCCGCGTCGGCAAAGCCATTCCTATTGACCGCGAGGGAAATCCTATGCGCGGACTTGTGCTTTCAAAACAGCAACTCGAAAAAGGCGCGATCATCATGATCCATCCCGAAGGCACGCGAACGTATGACGGACGCCTTGGAGAGATGAAGAACGGTGTCGCCTATTTATCGCGTAAAACCGGTTCTCCTGTCATCCCAACCTTTATTGACGGCGGGTATGAGATCTTTTCGCGCTACATGTCCGTGCCGCATCCAATCGACTGGAAACGTCTTCGTCGAAAAGAATTGTCCATCGAATTCGGCGAACCGATTTACCCTGAAGATTATAAAAGCAATGCGCAGATGATGGACGAATTGACAACCTATTTTGAAGGAAAAGAACGCGAAGCATTGGCAAGGCGCTAAGTTTCAGGTTCTCATTTAATTTTGATCAGGGCAAAAATTGAATCCTACGCGCTATGTTATTATGGCGGCGCTTGTTATCCGAGGTCAGGAAACCAAAGATAAGGGGTATCGCATGTTTTCATCCGGTAACAGAGCTCGTGCACAAAGGACTGCTCCTAAGCGCGAAATCATTCCAACAGGTCGTAACGTCGAAAAGTATTACTGCAATAACGGCAATGCGTCTCGTTGCCGGGGATTTTCGCGTGTCGGCAAAACAGTGTTCACTTGTCAAAACATACAGAACGCACCACGTCATCCGGCAGTGATTAAAGCCAATCGTCCACCTGCACAAAATGCTGCATCACGGTGGATCGGTTACATCATCCGACATGAACGGCGACGACAACAATTGACACAGGCTCGACTGACCGCGGCACTCCAATTTGGCGCCAGCGCTCTATCCACAATTGAAAACGGACGCGCCTTCGCAAACATCGAACGCACATTACAGGTTGCGCACTACCTTCATCTCGATGTTGCGACGCTGGCTGTTGCCGTCCGCGCGCAAATCATTTTTCATACGACGCTTCAGACACTTCGCCGTCAAGAAGTTGCCGTGCGCGATCGTTGCCCTCAAGAAACGCCGCAAGCATTGACTCAATGGAAGACGCGCGTTGCGGAAGGATCGCTTGACAGGCCGTATGGATCGCGCGAGCCATAACAGCACGCACAGGAAAGTCCTGCATGGCGGCAAGCAACGGCAACATACCCTGATAGACTTCAGAGAGTATTTTATTTTCACGATCTTGAGATTTCATTTTTACAAAACCGAAAAACTTTCGACCATAGCTATCATCGTCACGGCAAATCGTCAAGTAAACGTTGGCAGAATCAAAGATCGCCTCCTCCAAAAGTTCAGCACGGCGATCCCCTGCTTCTTCCAATGCGTTCGTCAGCTCCTTTTGCTCGAAAAATTGACAAAGATCACGGCGTGCCCGACGGACACGGCCTTTTCGGCTTGCATCTGCCGAATACAATTGACAAAGCAGCCACGGCAGCAAAAAGCGGTCTCCAAGCTTTTCTTCATGTTCGAGCGGGAAAAAGCGAAAACGCATGAGGCTTTCTGCGGCAAGATCCTGAGGCTGCATTGCCTCTTGAGCATTGACAGCCTGATCTCCAGTGGAATCGTGTTTTATTGAGTTCAAAATGTGCCTCCTTCAGTGTCGCCCATACCGGAAGATCGGATAATTACATCTGCCTTTCGAAGATTCGGTCACCTCGGCGCTTAAAATACACCAAATACACGACAAGGGCAACCGTCCACGATACAGAATAATTCATTACGAGAACGTTAAATGTCCTAAAGAACGGCAATACCGCCAAAATCCATACTACACGTACACCGGCCATGACCATGGTGATGACCATCGGAAGAACCGATTGGCCTGCGCTACGCAAAGTGCCGCCCAGAATTTCAGTCATCGCAAACAAGACATACGGAATAAGCACATAAAACATCGTGATACTTGCGTAGTGCATCACTTCTATATCCACACCGAACAAGCTCAATAAACGATAGCGCAACAGAAGCAATAGCGCTGCGTGTCCGGCGATGACCGCAATCGAAAAAAGAATTATTCGAACAAGTCCCTTTTTAGCGCGTTCCTTTTTTTGCGCACCGATGTTAGCACTCATGAACGACATGGCCGTCAAAGCCAAACCGTTGATGAGAACAAAAACAAAGCCGTCGAGCCGACTCGCAGCGACAAGACCCGCGATTGCCTGTTTACCGAATGTATTGATGTTGCTTTGTACAAACACGTTAGACAGCGACGACACACAGGATTGCAGTCCTGCAGGTACACCGAGTTTTATCGTCGGTCGCAGCACATCCTTATGGAACGCAATGTCGAGCAAGAAAAGGCGGAACGGTTCTTCGCTTATCATGAGGCTTGTCGTAACAAGGATGGCCGATACAACTTGCGCGATGACATATGCGCCCGCCGCCCCAATGATGCCCCACTTGAGAACACCGACAAATAGAAGACTGAGACCGAGATTAAGAATAACCGTGATAGTCATGAACAAAAAGGGGTGCCGTGTGTCGCCGACACCGCGTAAAATACCCGCACCCATGTTGTAAACCAACACCGGCAAAATGCTGATCAGGTAGACACGCAGATAACCGGTCGCATCGACAAGAACATCCGCAGGTGTTCCAATGAGCGTCAGCATGGGACGCGCCAGAATTATTCCTAAGACACTAAATAACGTTCCGACGGCAAAAGCAGTTGCATAACCGGAGTGAACCGCCTTATACAGACGGTCATAATCACCAGCGCCCCACGACTGCGCCGTTATCACGGAACAACCGGTCGAAAGACCCAGCGCAAGACCGGAGAGCACCTGGGAAATATAAATCGTCGCGCCGATCGCGGCCATAGCGTTTGTTCCGCAATAATTCGAGACGATGATCAGATCCAGCACACAATAAAGCTGAAAAACCAAATTCATTAAAAGCAGCGGCAACGCAAATAGGACCATATTTTTCAAAATCGGTCCTTCGGTAAAGTTAATGCTGCTGGCTCTGCGCCGGGGGGCGCGTCTTCTTCTAATCATAGTAAGCCTATGTTTTATACCTATTATTCTTTATTCTGTTTATTATTCTGTTTATTCTGTTTCTTTAATTTCGATACCTTAATTTATCCAAGTCGTGTTTTAATATCGCCATACATAGACGATCAACGTGTAAAGACCTTATTTTCTTGTTCTCCGGCTGATTCAAGTCGTCCTTTGAAGTCAACGTACACAAGAGACTTAAACGTGGAGATCTAACTTGTCTATGCTCCGGTTGATCCAAGTCGATCTTTAAAATCATCGTATGAAAACGATCTAAGCGTGGTGATTTTTCCTTCCTGATCCACACGCATAATGGAGGGAAGCGGTATTCCGTTAAATGTATTGTTTTTGACCATGGTGTATACAGCCATGTCAGTAAATACGATGTGATCTCCGGGGAGCGGCGGGCAGTCAAAAGAATACACGCCGATGATATCCCCTGCAAGACAGGTTGGTCCGGTAAGCTGCACCTTGTAAGGGTATGTATTGGCCGGAGCGCCGGCATAAACAGTCGATGCCTTGCCGCGTCGCTCCGTTGAGGGAATCAGATAGCACGTCGGCTGGTACGGCATTTCGAGAACATCCGGCATATGACAGGTCGCCGACGCATCCAAGATGACAGCCGGCGGGTCGCTCTGAAAAAGATCGATCACGGAGGCGGCCAAATAGCCGGCATCATGCGCGATGGCTTCGCCCGGCTCCAAATAAATCACCGCGTCCGTTTCCTCTTGCAATTGAAGGATAACGCGCACCAAACGATCTACGTCGTAGCCGGGTTTTGTGATTAAATGCCCCCCGCCAAGGTTCAGCCAGCGCATATCGGCAGGCCAATCGCCAAAAGATTTGCGCACCGCAGTCAAGACACGCTCCAAAACATCGGCATTCTGTTCGCAAAGCGCATGAAAATGAAGACCCTCCAACCCATCGAACCGTCCTGCCTCTTTTTCACGAAGATAAACATCGGCAGGCACACCTAGTCTGGAGTCCGGCCGTGCAGGATCGTAAAGCGATACTTCAATTTCCGAATATCCGGGATTGATCCGAAGCCCGCATGAAATCTGGCGTCCGCCGGAAAGATTGTGGTCGAGCACGCGGTCGTGGAAACGATCCCACTGGTCAAAGGAATTGAAGACCATAACATCAACAATATCCAACAGTTCTGTAAACTCATCGTCTTTATAAGCGGGAGAGTAGACGTGAACTTCATGCTCTTCTCCCATTTCTTCCCGTGCAAGGCGCGCCTCGAATAAACCGGAGCTTGCCGTACCGTCAAGATATTGCGCGATGAGCGGATAGAAGTCAAAGCAGGCAAATGCTTTTTGCGCCAACAAAATCCGGCAGGAGGCTTGCTGAGCAACCTCGCCGAGAAGACGCAAATTTTCCACCAGCTTTTTCTCGTCGATCACATAACTCGGTGTCGTTATGTTCGACAAGGGAAGCCTCAATACATTAGGCTGAACGATTTTATCCAACGTAATTTCCTCTTTTTCAACTAAATCATTATGTCGACAATTCTGCGCCAATGTTTCTTAGGGTACAAGCACAGGATCGCGATCGATGATCCAAGGCAGGCCAAAGCGATTGAGTTTTTCCATGAAAAGATCGGGATCGAGCTGTTCAACGTTCCATACGCCGGCTTTTTTCCACTCGCCTTCCAGAACGAGCGACGCTCCGATCATAGCCGGCACACCCGTTGTATAGGAAACCGCCTGTGCGCCAACTTCACGATAAGCTTCTTGGTGATCGCATATGTTGTAAAGGCGAAACACCTTATCGCGGCCGTCTTTTTTACCTATAAAGATACAGCCGATATTCGTCTTTCCGACCGTTCGCGGCCCTAATGAAGACGGATCCGGAAGTACTGCTTTCAAAAACTGAAGCGGTATGATGGGCATTCCCTGAAACATCACCGGCTCAATGGACGTCATGCCGACGTTTTGCAAACAGCGAAGATGTGTCAGATAACTTTCACCGAAAGTCATGAAAAAGCGGATGCGGCGAATGCCGGGAATGTGCTTTGCGAGGGATTCGAGCTCCTCATGATACAACAGATACATATCGCGCTCGCCAACGCCTTCAAAGTCGTACCGGCGTTTAATTCCCATGGGTTCCGTTTCAACGAAAACACCGTCCTCATAATACCGACCGTTGGCAGTCACCTCACGAATATTGATTTCCGGATTGAAATTCGTCGCGAAGGGATACCCGTGATCGCCGCCATTACAATCGAGAATGTCAATGGTATGGATTTCATCAAATTCATGCTTTAGAGCATATGCGGAAAACACGCCTGTGACACCGGGGTCAAACCCCGACCCTAGAATAGCGGTCAGCCCTTTCTCACGGAATCGATCTTGATATGCCCATTGCCATTTGTATTCAAAACGCGCTTCGTCTTTCGGCTCATAATTGGCCGTGTCGAGGTAATGAACACCTGTTTCGAGACAGGCGTCCATTATCGTAAGATCCTGATATGGCAGCGCCAAATGAATCACGATCTCCGGTTCATAACGCCGGATCAACGCGACCAGATCCGGCAGAGAATCTGCATCAACTTCCGCTGTAGAGATACGAACATCCGTTCCTTTCGCGTCCAGTTTTGCTTTCAGTTCATCACAACGCGCCTTTGTTCTACTTGCGATGCAAAGATCGGTAAAAACGCCACCGTGTTGAACACATTTATGCGCTGCTACTTGTGCAACACCGCCCGCCCCAATGATCAACGCTTTTGCCATATTAGTCCCTTTCTTTAAAATGTAGTCGTTCCTAATTTCACAGTCATTTCCTATGCCTATTGTATCATCAGTAGCCACTCCCGAAGCACCTTACATGCCGTCACGGTCGACGCGCCTGAAGCGTCGCAAGGAGGCGATAACTCCATCAGATCCGTCCCGATGACGTTAAGATCGCCAACGATAGAAAGCGCGTACATCAGATCAGCAAAAGACGCGCCGTCAGGCTCCGGCGTTCCTGTTCCCGGCATTACCGAAGGATCAAGGACATCAAGATCGATCGTGACATAGACAGGAGCATTACCGATTTCATCCGGCAATATAGACACCTCTTTTAGCGAAAACGGATGAAAATCAATATGATCTCGCGCAAAGAGAAATTCTTCACGAAGTCCCGCACGTACTCCGAACGAGTGAATACGATGATCTCCAATCAGTTCGTGGGCGCGACGGATTACACACGCATGCGACAGCGGATTATCATAAAACTCATCGCGAAGGTCTGTATGCGCGTCAATATGCACCACGTGAAGATTCGGATACACAAGGACAGCGGCACGGATCGCGCCCAATGTCATTGAATGATCGCCGCCGACCATAACCGGAATCTTCTTGTGCTTAAATAGAAGAGCGACCGTTGCTTCAACGCGTGCCAATGCCTCCTCCGACGATGCGGCAGACAAAGCCAGATCACCGAAATCCGCAACGTAAATCTCTTCCAGATCGCGATCCAACCGAGGACTATAAGTCTCAAGTCCCCACGAGTTGTTTCGCATCTCTTGAGGCGCAAAACGCGCCCCCGGACGAAAGGATGCCGCTCCGTCAAATGGTGCGCCAAAAAGAGCAAACCGACTCGACTCTTCCGTTGCCACGCAACCGCAAAAAGTAGACGGCTCCATAGCCGTCGCTCTCCACATCGATAGTGTCTGTTCAATGCCTTTGTTCATCGGACGATACCTCCTCCGGATGTACAGTGCTTCTCTTTACGTAACCTTCAGCCTGTAAGGAGTCACGCTTCGGCACCTGTGATGCTTCTCTCGCAGATTTCAGTTTTGACCCGCTGGGAGGATTGCTTCCTCGCGAACTGTCATTAACGGATCCAGAAATCCATAAAACAAAGAAACCTGTAACAAAAACGCCATCTCACGGATTGTCTTTATCGGTCTCTTCCGATTTTTCGATCTTATCGCGTTCCGGCGGCCAGATCTGCCCTTGGATCACACGCTTGAAAACGTCATCTAAGATTTCACCTTTTTCGAGCAAACGATTCACGTAAGTGGGCAATGCGAAACTTCCCAAGTGCAGATCCGGATTATAGTAGCGTGTTTCAATCCCTAATGAAAGCCAGCGTTTTGCATCATAATTTGCAATCGGATCCAGTCCTTTTGACATAAATCCAAAAAGCCAATGACCTCCGGGATATGTCGGGATGCCGGCTTGATACACACGAGCTACCGAAAAAATCTTCGACGTGCGCGCGAAAATTGTTGCTGCCTCTTCTGCTTCTTGGCGGTAATATGGCCCTTCGTGCTGATTGACAAGTATGCCGTTCTTTGAAAGAGCGCGCCGGCAGTTGCCGTAAAACTCACGTGAAAAGAGACTCTCGCCAACACCGAAGGGGTCGGTCGAATCGACAATGATCAAGTCAAACGGCGTGTTGGCGCGACGGACATAGCGCAATCCGTCTTCGTAGACCACCGTCACGCGAGGATCGCTAAAAGACGAGGCCATCGTCGGCAAGAAGCGTTTCGCTACGCCGATCACCATCGGATCGATTTCGACAAGAATGATCTCCTCTACATCGGGGTAGCGGCAGAGCTCACGGAGCGCTCCCCCGTCGCCGCCTCCGATGATGAGCGCGCGCTTCACATCAGGGTTCACACCCATCGGGACGTGCACCAACATCTCATGGTATATAAATTCATCTTTCTCCGTGATCATGATCACGCCGTCAAGTGCGAGCACACGACCGAACTCATAACTATCCAGAACTTGAATAAGCTGCAGCTCGGAATGGCGAGAATAAAGCTGATGACGCACACGCAAACTCAATTTCACATCTGCAGAATGGTGTTCGCTGAACCACAATTCCATTATTCAGCCCTCCTACTTAACGGCACGTTTTTGCAGGACATATCTCGCAAACGCGCCACGACGTTACTCTAGCATGACGTATAACTGCCTGACCTCCGGATCTTCCGTACCTGTCAATAGACTTCCTTTATCTCTGGCATATTGAATATACTCTAAAATCCCCGGCGTCACACGCTCACCCGGCGCGAGAATCGGTATCCCCGGCGGATAACACATGACGGATTCTGTCGCAATCCGCCCGCAACACTTCTCTAAAGAAAGTTGTTCGGACGGCTTATAGAATGCCTCTGCCGGTGTCATAACCACTTCAGGCGAGATATATTCATTGACGACAAGCTTTGCCGGCTCGGTACCATAATTCTGCTTAATGTCTTCTAATGCGCCGATAAGACGCTCAATCGCCGCAGGACGATCGCCTACCGACATGATCGCCAAGAAATTCTGCAAGTCGCCAAACTCCACCTGTATATCGTATTCGTCACGAAGCAGATCATAAACCTCTATACCGGACAGGCCGGTTGAACGCGTATTGACCGTCAGTTTCGTCATGTCAAAATCAAAAAACGCGTCACCGTCGCAAGCGTCGTGAGAAAACGCGTAAAAGCCACCGATTTCATTGATTTCTCGGCGCGCATAGTTGGCAAAATCAACGACACGAGAGTAAATATCCCGCCCGTTAAGCGCAAGATGATTCCGCGTGATATCAAGCGACACTAGTAGGAGATACGACGCACTGGTGGTCTGCATCAAGTTGATGATCTGATGCACATACCCTTGATCTTCACGCATATTCGGTCCTAAAAGAAGCATTGAACTTTGTGTCAGTGAACCGCCTGTTTTGTGGAGCGAGATGGCACTCATATCGGCACCGGCTTCCATCCCGCAAACTGGCAGATTCTCTCCGAAGTAGAAATGTGTACCGTGAGCCTCATCAATCAACACGCGCATGCCTGCGTCGTGCGCCAGCTCAACAATTTTCCTAACGTTCGCGCACACGCCATAGTAGGTCGGGTTGTTAATCAGCACCGCCTTTGCTTTGGGGTGCTGCCGAATGGCTTCTGCCACATCGTCAACAGACATGCCGAGGGGAATGCCCAACTTCAGATTGACGGACGGATTGACATAAACCGGAATCGCCTGCGACAGGATTAAGGCGTTAATGACGCTGCGGTGCACATTCCGCGGCAAGATGATTTCGTCTCCGGGAGCACATGTAGATAGAATCATGGCCTGAACCGCCGACGTCGTACCATTTACCATAAAAAAGCATCGGTCGGCACCGAAAGCGTCAGCGGCAAGTTGCTCCGCTTCCAAGATGACGCCTGTCGGATGGATCAGTGTATCTAAAAGCTGCATGGAATTGGCGTCAACCGAAAGACACTGCCGACCAAGAAAGGCAGCTAAAGGCTCATTCCCGCGCCCCTGTTTATGCCCGGGAACATCGAATGACACAATACGTCGACGCCTGAACTCCCCTAGCGCGTCACGAAGAGGTTGCTTTGTTTGATCAAGATGATAGGTACGAACTGCATTTTTTCTAGGCAAGATCTTACCTCCGAGAAAAAGATTCGTCATGCGACAATCGTCATTTTAACACGATCAACAAATCGTCACATCCCCATCACCGTGTTAATTGAAAAATAAAAGAAAATCAACAAAAAATGACTTAGAGTAACTCGCCAGGACTCAAAAGGACAAACGGAAAAGTTTTAAAATTTTACCCGGCACTGCCCGAAACTGTCCGTCGTTGTCTTTTAAACATTCCTGCGCTAAAATGACAAAGCGTGTCCCAGTGGCCTAAAGGATAAGGTGGCAGCCTCCGGAGCTGTTGATGCAGGTTCGATTCCTGCCTGGGACGCCAATAAAAGTCAAGTTTATCAGGTCGTACTGCCTACGCGGACTCGATACATGCCTAGGACGCCATAATAGGACGACAAAACGGAGACAGTCCGCAGTCGTCTTTTTTATATCTTGAAACGTTGATGTATCCATGTTCTAAGAGAGTTCTAAGAGAACCCCGAAACACATGAAGAGGGCAAGAATTTTAGTTCCAATGGTCACCTCACCTTTCATATCTATAACTTTCAGGATCGGGATAGGTAACATCCTTAAGCTCGCAAGGTTATAGATTACCGGGAATTTAGGAAATAAATGTTCTTGTAGTATTGTCTTTTTTAGCAGTGTATAGAGTATTATAAATTAACCAAATACTATTCAATATTAACGTTGTTTAATCTATGACGCTGAGCCGAGCGATATGCCGTTTTATTCTCAGAAATTCATTTCGATGAGTACAAAGGATAGTCCGAGCTGGCAGGTTTTAGCATCAGTACAACAGAAAAAGAGGTGCGCTTATGACTGACTGGTCAAAATATGTTCAGAATCCGGCATTTCTTGAGGCAACACGCATGATGATGTTCGATCCTGATACGCGAGATGTACTTATAAAGTGGACAGGTATTAAGAACGGAATGCGTGTGCTGGACGTGGGTTGCGGCACCGGCGCTTTGACTTTCTTTCTGGCTGAAGGCTTGAGCGACTGCGAGTTTGTCGGGCTTGATATTGACGAGCACTTCATAGCCTGCGCTAACGAAAAAAAAGAACAGTATGCAACAGGAGGCAACAGCTTTTCGTTTGTGATTGGCGACGCATTGAAATTGCCCTTTGATAATGCTTCCTTTGATGCCGTGGTGTCGCACACTTTCCTAACCAATGTGCCTGATCCTCATTTGGCTCTGCGCGAGATGATGCGCGTCGGACGCGTGCTGAGTCCGGTCACATCGATCACCGCTCAGTCCTTTAAAGACATACCTGCGCATCCGGGCTTCTACGAAGAGAATCATCTTGAGTATTATGAGGAATGGGTGGATCTTTTTATCAAACTGTATTCAACATACGAAGAAGTGTTGCCTAAAAAAGATTACCTTTTGGGTTGTGACCCTCTTCTCGTGCCCAGATTGTTTTCCGAGGTAGGCATGTGGGATATCAGGATGCATTCCTTGGGAAAGAGCTGTTCTGTCAGTAACGCGGCGATGAAGGACGAGGATAAGCGCCGTTATATCGAGCTTTTGCATGAGGCGGAGCTAGAGAAGCTTGACTCGTTTTATGAGCTTGAGGCGTTTCGTGAGAAGGTATCACAAAAGGAAGCGGAAAGATTCCGCGAGCTAATGAAGATTCGCCGCGACCTGCTGCTTGCAGAGTGCGGAGAGAATGCCACATGGGAATGGTATGGAGGAGCCAGTCTTGTGATGACGGGTATTGTGCCGCCAACGCTGCGTACGTTGTTGCGCATGACGGGCAAAGATGCGTTAATCACGAAGATCGAAAATTGCGGTCGAGGCAGATAAATCGCGACACAGAATAAGAATGAGTGAAGCGCAAAGATTACAGGCAAGGCAGATAAATCGCGACGCAGAATAAGGATGCGTGAAGCGCAAAGATTACAAAAAAGTGGATTAATCGCGACACAGAATAAGGATGCGTAAATTTCGAAGCAAGAAGAAGCAGGAAGGCAAAGAATAGTAAAACACGAAGCAGGAAAGAAGCAGGAAATTAGGAATGTATGGGGCTGAACGAGGATAAAAGACCGCTTGCCGTGCTGACGGAAAGATATCCGCAACTTACACTTGCGGTAGTAGCCGGCATGTCACAGTCTGATGAGTACAAGGCGATCACTCAGCGCGGAAGGATGCCGGTCGCGCTACCGTACACATTCTCCGACTGCGAGACTACCGAGCTTTATACAGAGCATACCGAAGCCGGTGACGTGGAGATTCTCGTGTTGCCTGATAGAGGCGACTTCGTGCGTTTTGTACAAGTGATGGCGTACCGCTGCGAGCCCCGCGAAGTGCCTCCCTCAATGGGAGCCGTCACGATAAACAACATCAATAACTGGCGCAGGATAGAGGCGCATAAAAATGAATATCTGCTGTCAGGCAAGACCGACTGGGACAAGGAATTCAAAAGATTTACCGCCGTGCCTCAAAACTACCGCGACTCGATCATCGCACTGTCAAACGGCGCATACAGCGCACTGCCGTACACTGAAACAGATTGCGAAAGCGAAGAGGAATGGATACGTGCGTCTCTAATCATACGCAAATATCATGAACTGACACATTTTATAAGCCGAAGGCTGTTCCCGGGTAACAAGGAAATGTTGCGCGATGAGGTCATCGCCGACTGCGTGGGCATCGTGGCGGCATTTGGCGAATACGACGTATCCTTAGCACAAAGAGTGCTTGGGATATACGGCGACGAATATAGGGCGGGCGGACGACTTTCGAACTATATTGAAAACGACGAAGAGCTTGTTTTGTGGATAGCGCGGGCTGTTGAGCTTACAGAAAAGGTTTTTGGCTTTGTTAAGGCGAGAAGTGAGCTTTTGCCGCTGCAGCTTCAACTCGCGCTGGAGCGTGAAAGAATAGGGTTATAACCGAAAGGATTTCGCACACTCTGAGACGACACTGCCTTGGCGCTTGAACCATAAAACATGTCATACTATATGCATGGAGGAAGGATCATATGACAATCGAAAAAAAAGTAAACAACGATTCCGTTGAGATCGTCCTTGTGGGCAAACTGGATACAAAAACCGCTCCCCTGCTCGATCTTGAAATGGCAGATCTTACCGATATTCGCTTTGTGGAAATGGATTTTGCAAAGCTCGACTATGTATCCAGCGCGGGGCTTAGGGTATTGCTCAAAGTGCAAAGGCAGATGAACGCGTCGGACGGAAAATTTGTCATACGAAACGTCAACGATGCAGTCATGGAGGTATTCGAGATAACCGGCTTCGCCGATATATTGACCATCGTATAATCCGCGCATCGTTTGAAATGACGTTGAAGAATCGGGTAAAAATGGTTGTTAAAAGCCGCCGTGAAGGTCTATCTTCACGGCGGCTTTTGATGATTGTCTTTGCTATCAGGATGCGTGCAAGCCGCAGTTTTCTAATGACGTTAATGCCATGTTCCGTTTGATGCTTTTGCTATCTGGCGGCGTGCAAGCCGCAAACCTCTAATGATGTGAACGCCATGTTCCGGCTGATGCTTACGCTATCTGGCGGCGCGCAAGCTCCGCGAACCTGCCGTTTAGCGCCATCAGCTCCTCATAGTTGCCGGATTCGATAAGCCTTCCGTCCTCCAAGACCAGTATTCGGTCACAGGTCATGACGGTGCTTAAGCGGTGGGCGATGACAACGCGCGTCGCGTTGAGCTTTTCAAGGCTTTCACATACAAGCGCCTGATTCACGTTGTCAAGAGCGCTGGTCGCCTCGTCGAAATAGATTATTTTAGGGTTGTTTACGATGGCGCGCGCGATGAGTATGCGCTGACGCTGGCCGCCGGATATCGTGCCGGCACCCTCCGCAATGACGGTGTGCAGTCCCATGGGCATCTCGGCGATGTCGTCCTTTAAGCCGACTTCCTCGATGACCTCCGTGATGCGCTCCTTAGATATGTCTCCACCGGTGATGGTGATGTTTTCGTATATGCTGCCTGCGATGAGCTGACCGTCCTGCAGCACCACGCCTAAACGCTTCCTAAGCTCACGTTTGTCGAGGTTGTCGATGTCCTTGTCATCATAGTATATTTTGCCAAGTGTTGGCTTTTCAAAACCCAGAAGGGTCTTTAAGAGCGTTGATTTGCCAGAGCCGGAGGAACCGACAATACCCACGTATTCGCCCGGATTAATGACGAAATTAATATCCTTTAATACCAGAGGGCTTTCTTCACTGTAACGGAAAGAGAGGTTGTTGACCTCTATCTTGCCCTCGAGCTTACCGATGATCACGGCGTTCTCTTCATATTCTTGCGGAGTCTCGAGCACTACCTTTACGCGCTCGTAGGTGGGTATCACGTTGTTGACCTGTAAAAATGCGGATACAACGCCGATCATCGCGCCAGAGAACGCTCCGAAGGCTGAGGTGAAACCTATGTATTCACCGAAAGAGATACCGAGATTCTTGGCAATCATCATGTAATAGAATACTGTGGTGAACACCACCCCTAGGAACAGGTTGACGTTAGAGGCGAGGTTTGCTAATCGCTCGTTTTTGATATGTACCTTTTTTACCTCGACATATGGCTTAAGATATTGCAGAAGCACCCTGTTTTCCACGCCGGCGATCCTTATTTTTGCGATGCCGTTAAGTATTTGGTACATCAGTGAGGAGAGCTTTGAGTTGCCCTCTGTCATTTTCTTCTCGCATTTTACCTGCAAAAGACCGAATATTGTCGTGATCGCCATGTTTATGAGAATCATTAAAATGCCGATCCATGCCATCTTTTTGGCGTATTTGAACATTCTGAACAGATACAGCAGCGAGAACACGGCGGACAGCAGCGTTGTCATCGCGACCTCTGAGATCAGCTTGAATATCGCCGAAATACCAAGGGCGCGCGTCGCAAGATCCGCGCTTTCGTAGTCGTTGTAAAAGTTGATGGGCATGTTGTACAGGCGATCAAACACCGCGCTCTGCACGCCTATCTCCATCGCGTTGGAAGAACGGAATATCGCCAAGTTTTTGACCATGGTAAAGGCGAGGTTGCCCAATGAAAACGCGAGTATCAGAAGGCTGATCTGCACCAGTGTGCTC
>FZPS01000174.1_pt151 | contig 18362 bp, 18 predicted proteins | sample 1817821 | NCBI WGS metagenome assembly FZPS01 (sample SAMEA104158645, study PRJEB21678) | metagenome | place: Germany | collected 2015-04-21
TTACCGCTCCTTATGACGAGGGAACGATGAAAATGTTGCTTCCGGAAGTCGCCGGGGAGAAAATATCGGCGGCGTTCGGAGCGCTGGCCGCGGCCGGAAAACTAAACGGGGACGGAAAAATCACGCTTGGAGAATTCGCCGGGTTCTTGATTGAAAACTATGCCGCGGGCCTGACCGAGGAAGAGATTTCCCTTTTGCGGGGAAAGACGGAAAAACTCTCGGAAATGGCGGGTTTTGTTGAAAAAATCGCGACAATCGAGAGAATTTATCCCTTGGCTTCCGCCGCGTCCGCGTTCGATTTATCGCTTTTGAACCAAATTTCCGCCATCGATAGGGAAGCGATAACTTCCCAATTTATGAGCGAAGGCTACCAGCGCGTCGTCCTGACGGTTGATTTGGAAGACGAAAGCGAGACGTCCTTCGGTTTCTTTGCGGAGTTGGAGAACCTGCTTGAAGAAGAGGCGGGCGAATATTACCTAATATCGAGCACGGCGACTATTATGGCGATTAAGGAATCCTCGAGTCGCGATCATATCGTCACGCTCGCGATTTCCGTCGGGTTGATATTTCTAATCATCGCCTTGTCGTTTAAATCGATATTCGTTCCCCTGCTGTTAATCGTCGTGATCCAGGGCGCGATTTTTATCAACATGGCGATAGCAAACGTCGCCGGGACGCGGATAATCTTTCTAGGTTATTTGATAGTGAACTGCATCCAGCTTGGCGCGACCATCGACTACGGCATTCTTTATACCGACCGATATTTGAGTCACCGCGGGAAGAGTTCCCGCGCCGAGAGCGTAGCCAACGCCACAAGCGAAGCGCTCCCGACGATTATGACTTCGGGTTTGATCCTCTTTTGCGCCGGAATGGTCTTGTCGGCGGTATCGGGAATACCGGTCGTCGCCTTAATGGGGCGCCTGATTGGCGTCGGCGGCCTGATTTCCGTCGCCATGATATTATTCGTCTTACCCCAAACATTATTGCTAGCCGACCGCGTCCTTCTAAAGAAAGGCGCGAAATAAAAAAAACCCTCGCCATGAAACGGGCGGGGGTTTTACAATCTATGAAAATATTTCTTTAAAAAATAATAAACGCCGTTGTTTTCGACCGATTTTGTGATATATTTGGCTGTTTTCAACAATTCCGGGTGGCCGTTGGCCATCGCTACGGAAACCGATGCCGAGCCCAACAAGTCGATGTCGTTATGGCCGTCGCCAAAGGCGATAATCTTCTTATCGGGAATTCCGTAATAATGGGCGACCTTTTTGAGGGCCTTGCCTTTTGAGGTTTTGGCGTTATAAACCTCGCCGAGAACCAGGCCGTCGGGGATTGGCCAGAACCTGAGATCGATATTGTCGTGTTTTGATTTAAGGTAAGCGGAGATTTCCTCCTGTTTGGCGGCCTCGGCGTAAATAATCGCGCCGTTGGGATCGTTATGGAGAATATCTTGGGGATCGCCAATGGCGAGGTTTCCCCCGTCCGCATGAAGAAATGGCCGAATCTGGTCATCCTTTTTCCATAAATAAATATCGTCCTCAACCTCGCAGAAAACATTGATGATCGCGTCGGACTTTTCTTTAATCAAATCAATGATTACTTGCTTATCGATCGTTATTATCGTTTTCGGAAAAAAATAATCGCTCGGGTTGTGGACAAGGGCGCCGTTATAATTGATAATCGGCGTGTCGAGCTCGAGCATTTCGTATGCAGGTTTAGTCGAGCGGTAAGGACGACCCGTGGCGATAACGACGTAATTTGTTTTCGCGAGTTTTTTCAAATAACGGATGCTTTTATGGTCGTAGTTGTCGAAATCGGTGACGAGCGTGCCGTCCAAATCAACGGCGATCAAAAAATCTTTGTTCATGATTAACCTCGCGTTTTTCATAATATTATCACAAAACCAAACAAATGTCTAGAAATTAAAAATTATCTTGCGGGAAGGAGGAGAACGACCGCGAAAAAGGCTCGCGCGCAGCCCGGCGGGCGTTTTTCATTTTTATACTATAAATTGCGTTTAGGTCTTGTTGCAATAACATCTGTTTTATAGTAAAATATAAGTTAGTTAGGAAAAGTGATTTGATATGAATCTGCTGCGCAAATTAAAAGATTTTTTCGCCGAGTTGTTCGGGAAGTTTTCCTTGGATAATCTTTTGATTCTCTTTTTTGGGATCATTATCGGGTTTTTGGTTTGCCTGATGATATATTTGGTCTTTGTTTTTATATCCCTGAAGAAGGGGGAAAAAAGATATCAAGCCCAGAAGCGGGAGATTGAAGACGAGAAAATCGCGCGGCTGATTCGCAGCGCCCGCAACCTGTTCATCGAGGAATACGCGAACGAAACGCTCGGGCAAAAAATCAACGCCGTCGGGAAGATATCTTGGAATCTAATCAACGATATCGCGAAAGTGTATTACCCGAAGTCCAATTACCCGATTTACGAGCTGAGTCTCGACGAGTTGATTATCCTTAACCATTACATTACCGACCGGGTCGATATGATTTTCAAGGGCCCGGTGCTTAGCCCGCTGAAAAAAGTGAAAATCGCCAATATCTTAAAGTTATTCGAGATTAAGAAAAAAATTGACGAGAACGTGGCCGTGAAAGCCGTCAATAAATTGAAAATACCGAAAATACTACAAGCAACGGTCGCCGTGCTAAATATTTTCAACCCCGCCTACTGGGTTAAAAAGTTAATGGTAAACACGACGATCCTGGCGGCGAGCAATAAGATCTGCACCACGATTATCGACGTCGTGGGCGAGGAGACAAACAAAGTTTACAGTAAAAATGTTTTTAATCGCGAAAAAATAGCGAATCTGGAAATCGAACAATCGATTCTCGAATTGGAATCAATGGTTGAAAAAGAATAGGAGCATGAAGGGCATGAGACGAAAAAACTTTTATATCGCCAGAATTGACAAAGAAATAGAAAAAGAAACTAAGGAACAAAACAAATCCGAGGATCAAAAATTTCGCCCGGAACCTTTTGTTTCCACGATCTCGGGTTATAACGTGAAAGACAAGCCTTCTTTCCCGTATATTAAATGGAATAACCGCGGCTTGCAATACGAGGGTTTAAGGGACAGGAGAAAAATCAGCGAGGATGAGAGAAAAAAGATTTACGGAACGGAATATTACGAGTTCGCGCCGATTTTAAAACCGATGATCGACGGCGAGCCGGTGGGCTCGAACCGCGCCAATGACGATGAAGAATGGGCCGGGGAGAGCGCCGGGCGAGAGGAAGCGCCGGAAATCGACGACGAGTATGACTTCTTGAAAGACGCCGTTTCCTCAAGAGCAAAGGTTCCCGAATTCAAACCCCGCGCCGACGAGCCCGCGCCGGAAGAAATCTATTCTTCGCCGGGGAAAAAAGACCCGCTCGCAAATTCGGTCGCTTCCCGTCCGAAGCCGCGCAAATACGAGCGCCCACCTTTAAGCATATTAAAACGGGGCGAGAAATCGCCTTTTCCCGATTACGGACACGTGATCATCCAAAAGGATATTATCGACCGGACCCTGCGCGATTTCAAGATCGGCGGCCGTGTTGTCGAATACACGAAGGGACCGAGCGTTACCCAATTTGAGATCAAACTCGATCCCGGCGTTAAGGTCGAGCGGGTTAAAAATATCTCGCGCAACCTGCAGATGAGCCTTGAGGGCAAATCGATCAGGATCGAGGCCCCGATTCCGGGAAAAAGCACGATCGGCATCGAGGTGCCGAACCAGGTCCGGGAGAAGGTGTGTTTCGGGGACTTGATCGCCGAACCGGGGTTTTTAAACGACGGCAATCCGCTGAACGTCGTTTTGGGGATTGATATCGGCGGGAATTTCGTCAATCTAGATATCGTCAGCATGCCGCACGCTTTAATCGCCGGGACGACCGGGAGCGGGAAGAGCGTCTGTATTCATTCGATTATCAACAGCATATTATATAAGGCCAATCCCGAGGAAGTCAAGTTGATTTTAATCGATCCGAAGCTGATTGAATTCGCCAGCTATGAGGATATCCCGCACTTGGCGACGCCGGTTATCAACGACCCGAAACTGGCGACGGTCGCCCTGAAATGGGCGGTCGAGGAAATGGAAAGCCGCTATGAGCTGTTCCGTTCCTACAAACGCCGCGACTTCCAGACCTATAACGAGCTTGCAAAGGAAGACCCCCGGGTTTCCCCCTTGCCTTACATAATTATCATTATCGACGAGCTCGCGGACTTGATGTTTGTGGCCGCGTCCTCGGTCGAGGAATATATCCAGCGTCTCGCCCAAAAGGCCCGCGCCGCCGGCATTCACCTGATTATGGCGACGCAGCGGCCGTCCACCGACGTCATCAAAGGAACCATTAAGGCCAATATCCAGACGCGCATCGCTTTCGCCGTCAATTCCCAGGTCGACTCGATGACGATTCTCGATAAATCGGGCGCCGACAAGCTTCTCGGCCAGGGAGATATGCTATATAGCGACGGGGTGAACGAAACCCGCGTGCAAGGCTCGTTCATCTCTCTTGACGAGATTACCGACGTTACCGATTATATAAAGGCCCGTCACGATCCCGACTTTATGTTCTCGAGCGACGACTTAAAGCAGAAGATGCAGCGCGAGGAGGAAACGGCGGTCGATCCGACGGACGACGAGTACTTTACCGTCATCGCCCGGGATGTCGTCGAAAACGATAACGCCTCCATCAACCGCATTCAAAAAGCCTACGGGATCGGCTTTAACCGCGCGCAAAGCATTATGATGGGGCTTGAGGAACTGGGCATCGTTTCGGAAGGCGTCGCCGGCCGCCCGCGCCGCGTGTTGGTCACCATCGAAGAATTGGAAGGGATATTGAATGAATGGAAATAATGTAAAAGATAAGAAAGAAATTACCCCCGGGCAAATCTTTAAAAAAGCAATCGCCCTCGCGATTACTTTTTTGCTTTTGCTTTTGATGCTCGTTTTGCCGGTAAGCAAAATCGCCTTAATCAGGAAATCGTTTATTTATTTGACGCTTTTTATATCGGCGGCCGTCGCCGCGGCGGCGATTATTTTCCGGCGCCGGGAGTATCCGGATAAATTCGTTCGTTTTTATTATCATTTCGCGGATTTTTTATTCACTCTTAATGTCGTGTTGATCGCCGTGCAGATTTTTTTCGCGTTTCTCTTTTTTCCCGCGACCGTGGACAAAACTTCGATGTATCCGAATCTTGCGGACGGAGACAAGATTATCGTGCGAAGCCGAGCGCTCCCGAAGCATTTGGATGTCGTCATCCTTAAGGTCGACCGCGAACACAATGTTCTCGCGGACGGCGTCGTTGACGGCGAGCTAATCGTCAAAAGAGTGATCGGCATGCCGGGCGACACGTTTTACTACGAGGACGGGTATCTTTTCCTGAACGGCGAGAAAGTCGAGGAGTCATATCTCTTTGACGAAAACGGGGAATTTAAATCCGGGAATATCTACGATACCAAAGCCGATGATTTCCACTTCTCGATATACGCGAAAGTCGCCGGCGAGAGTATCTGCGCGCCGGGTGACGAATCGTGCCGGATTCCGGAGGACTATTATTTCGTCCTCGGCGATAATCGCAAACATAGCGTTGACAGCAGGCGCCTGGGGCTCTTTCATAAGTCCCAGATCGTCGGCATCGCCAAGTATCGGGTTAAACGCCTGTTTGATTGGGAGAAAATATGATCCAATGGTTTCCCGGCCATATGGCCAAGGCGAAAAGGGAAATCGCCGCGGCGCTCTCTTTGGTTGATATCGTTTTCGAACTGGTTGACGCCCGCGTCCCGGCCTCGTCCCGCAACCCGATGCTTTCGGATATTATTAAAAACAAACCGCGGCTCGTTATCATGACAAAAGCCGCGATCGCCGATCCCGCCCAAACGCCGCTTTGGGAGCGCGAGATCCGCGCCGAGGGACGCGAGGTCTTGACCGTCGACGCCGTGACCGGGGAAAATATTAAAAAAATTACCCCCATGGCCGGAGCCCTGGCAACCACGGCGAAAAAAAAGGTTCCGGGCATGAAGGCGCGCCCGGTTCGGGCGATGATAATCGGTATCCCAAACGTCGGGAAATCGACGCTCATTAACCGGCTCGTGGGGAGAAGGGCCGCCGCCGTCGGCAGCCGGCCGGGCGTGACCAAAGCCCAGCAATGGATCAGGATCAATCCCCGACTTGAATTGCTCGACACGCCGGGAATCCTTTGGCCGAAGTTTGAGGACCGCGCGGTCGCCATGCATTTGGCGCTTACGGGAGCGATAAAAAGCGAGATTCTTTCGTTTATCGAGATCGGCGAATATTTTATCGATTTCTTGCGCGACCATTATCCCGACGCTTTTAAGGAACGGTACGGGATCGAAGCGGGGGTTTCGAAACCGGACCTCGCCCGCCATATCGCCTCGACCCGGGGCGTTACGGGCGATGATTATTACGAGAAGGCCTTCGCCCTCGTGATTAACGATTTTCAAAACGCCCGCGTCGGGCGAATCACGCTTGACCGCATCGAAAAACCAATATAAATATTGGTTTTTTTCTTTAAAAGTAGATTATTGTGGAAAAAAAAATAATTATGTGATAAAATGGGTTGAATTTGCGAGGGAAGCACATGGAAGATCTATACGCCATTGAGGAAAGCCTGCGCCGCGAGGGATACAAATATATCGCCGGATGCGACGAGGCGGGCCGCGGGCCGATGGCGGGGCCGCTTTTTGCCGCCGCCGTCATTCTGCCGCCCGGTTACCGTTTGGAAAAATTAAACGATTCCAAAAAGTTAACGCCCGGAATAAGGCGAAAATTATATAATATAATAATACGAGACGCGGTCGAGATTCGTCGCGCCGTTATCGACGTCGAGGAAGTCGACCGTCTTAACGTCTACGCCGCCAGCAACCTGGCGATGAGGCGATGCGTCTATGGCTTTAAAACGCCGGTCGATTGCGTCCTGACCGACGCGATGCCGCTTGATTTGGAGATTAAATGCCTAAGCATAATCAAGGGCGATTCCAAATCGGCCGCGATCGCCGCCGCGAGCATCGTCGCGAAAGTGGAAAGAGACGATTATATGATCGAGATGGACCGTCGATACCCGCAGTACGGTTTCGCGCGGCACAAGGGATACGTGACGAAATATCATCTCGAGATGCTTGAAAAACACGGGCCTTCGCCGTTGCATCGCAGGAGTTTCGCGCCCGTGCGGCAGGCGCTCGCGCGGCAGCTTTCCTGGGAGGGGTTACGATGATTGACGCTCACGTGCATATTGAGTTCGGCGAATACGCGATCGAATATATCGAGCGGATGGTCGATAAGGCGCGGGAAAAAGGGATAACGGAGATTTGGGTCCTGGATCATACCCATAAATTTTTGGAGTTCAAGCCGGTTTATGAGATAATCCGTTCCGACGCTTTTAACCGCGCGTGGTATGACCGGAAAAGACCGATCCCGCTCGCGGATTTTCTTGAGCTCGCGAGTTCGGTGAAGAAAAGATCTTATCCTGTAACGGTCAAATTCGGTCTTGAAGTATGCTATTTTGAAGAAAAGGAAGAGGAACTGAGGGGGATTTTACGGGAGCATGATTTTGATTTTTTAATCGGCAGCGTTCATTTTATCGACGGGTTCGGTTTCGACCTGTCGCGAAAAAATTGGGAAGGAAAAGACGTTAACCGTCTTTACCGCCGTTATTACGAGATAACCGAGAGTTTAATCAAAAGCGGGCTATTCACCGCGCTCGGTCATCCGGACGCTATTAAACTTTTTGAAAAATATCCCGATTACCCGCTTGCGGACGCATACCGGCGGGTAGCCGCGCTTTTGAAGGAGCGCGGGATGGCGACGGAGAACAACAGCGGTCTTTCGCGTTACGGTTTTCCCTATCCCGGGCTTAATCCCGAGTTCCTCCGAATTTTAAAAGAAACCGGCGTCGTTATCAACCGCGCGTCCGACGCCCATAATATCGATGATATCGGACGCATGTTCGAGCGGCTTGAAATATAGCGCAATCGGTGAATAAAGTTAAGAACCGTGACTAAAATAAAAAAAGATTGCCGCCGGCAAATAACGTTGATATAATTTTATTTAGAAGGTGAGTCATTAATGAAAAGTAATTTGATTATTGTCGAGAGCCCGGCAAAATCACAAACGATAAGCAAATATTTGGGCGATGATTTTATCGTCGCCTCAAGCAAGGGACATATCCGCGACCTGAAAAAGCAAGGTTTCGGTCGCTTCGGCGTCGACATCGAGAACAACTTTAAGCCGATGTACCGGACGCTGCGCGAAAAGGCCGCCGTTATCCGCGAGCTGAAAGCCGCCGTCAAAAAGGCGAAAAAAATCTATCTTGCGACGGACCCCGACCGCGAGGGCGAGGCGATCAGTTGGCATCTTTACGAGGTTCTCAACCTTGACGGCCGCGATTACGAACGGATTGTTTTTAACGAGATTACGAAACCGGCGATTCTGAAAGCGTTGGAAAACGGCCGGGGGATCGATACCGACTTGGTCCACTCGCAAGAATCGCGGCGGATTCTCGACCGGATAATCGGTTTCAGCCTTTCCTCGCTTCTCCAGAAAAAAATCGGCTCGAAATCGGCGGGACGCGTGCAATCGGTCGCTTTGAAGTTGATTGTCGACCGGGAAAAAGAAATTCGCGCTTTCGTGCCGGAGGAGTATTGGGAGTTATTTATCGATTTCCTAAAAAACAAGGAAAAGCTCCGGGCCAAGCTGACGCAGCATAACGGCCGGAAGATTGAGTTAAAAACCAAGGAAGAGACGGATAAAGTTCTTTCCGAGCTTTCCGATACATACCGCGTCCGGGATATTACCCGCAAAGAGCGGAAAAAGGCGGCGAAACCGCCGTTTATCACCTCGACATTGCAGCAGGAAGCCTCGACGAAATTTAACTTTAATTCCAAACGGACAATGATGGTCGCCCAGAAGCTGTACGAGGGAATCGAGCTTGCGAGCGAGAGAGTCGGGCTGATAACCTATATGCGGACCGACTCGATTCGGTTGTCCGACCAGTTTATCGGCGAGGCGAAAAATTGGATTCTCGAAAATCTCGGCAAGGAATATTTCGCGGGTTACTATAGGACCAATAAGGGGAAAAAGGTCCAGGACGCCCACGAGGCGATCCGACCGACCTCCCTGCGGCACACGCCCGAGTCCGTCAAGAAATTCCTAACCGCCGACGAGTATAAAATATATTCGCTGATTTACTACCGCGCCTTATGCGCGTTAATGAGCCCCGCCGTCATCGAGGATGAAAAAGTGTTGATTGAGAATAACGGTTATGTTTTCGAGATTGCGGGCGAGAAGGTCCTTTTTGACGGTTACCTTCGGTTTTACGCGCCTTACGAAAACGCGCAGATCAAAACCTTGCCGGAATTCGCGACGGGCGAGGTCCTGAGCGGCGTCGAGCCAGTTCCCGAGCAAAAATTTACCTCTCCGCCGCTGCGTTACACGGAATCGCGGTTGATCAAAAAAATGGAGGAGTTGGGAATCGGCAGGCCCTCGACTTACTCGCTAACCGTCGACACGTTAAAGCAGCGCTATTACGTGCGAATGGAAAACCGCAGTTTCGTCCCCACCGACCAGGGAATTCTTACCGCCGAAAAACTCGAACAATATTTCAGCGATATTATAAACGTAAAATACACGGCGGAAATGGAAACTGTTTTGGACGAAATCGCGCTCGGGAAGAAAGTATGGCATGAGGAATTGCGGTTGTTTTATGATAAATTTATGCCCCTCGTCGAATACGCGAGCGCGCATATGGAAAAAATCTACCCCGTTTATCTCGACGAGTATTGCCCGGAATGCGGGAACCAGCTCGTAATCAGAAACGGGCGGTACGGGCAGTTCGTCGCGTGCTCGGCTTTTCCCAAATGTCATTACGTGAAAAAAGAGGAAAAGAAGACCGACGTCGCGTGTCCCAATTGCGGGATCGGTCATCTGGTGGAGAAAGTTTCGCGACGCGGCCGCTCGCGGGGGAAGAAGTTTTACGCCTGCAACAGGTACCCGGAATGCAAAACCACTTTTTCGGAATTGCCGGGAACAAACGATAACGAAAAATAACAAACAGTCACGCCGGCGTGAGCTAAAGTGACTGTTTTTCTATCGGGTCGATTATTTTTCAAAGCAATTATATTTTTGAAGTTCAATTACGCATAAAAATATGGTATAATAATTATTGATTAGATTACGGAAACGGTGGTATTTATGGGCTTTATGAATTTATTTAGAAACAAGAAAAAAAGAAACGATAAATACCGGATCGGCATGGAAAAGACCCGCCAAGGCGCCTTCTCCCGCCTGAAGCGGCTCTTTACCGGTTATAACGAGGTTACGGAAGAATTTTTTGACGAACTGGAAGAAATATTCGTTATGGCCGATATCGGCGTCGACACGACGGTGAAGTTTATCGACGAACTGAAAGCCGATCCCCGCGTTAAGGAAATAAAAGACATTAAGGAAATCCAGCCGATTATTATCGATAAAATGTTTGATTTGTATCTAAAAGGCGAGATCGTCAATTCCAATCTCCGTCTTAATAAAACCGGTCTTTCCGTGTTTTTATTCGTCGGCGTTAACGGCAGCGGTAAAACGACGACAATCGCGAAAATCGCTAATAAATTGCAAAAAGAAGGCAAAAGGGTGGTTATCGCCGCGGGGGACACATTCCGGGCCGGCGCCGCCGAGCAACTTAAGATTTGGGGCGACCGCGTCGGCGCTCGCGTGGTGACGAAAAACCAAGGCAGCGACCCCTCTAGCGTGATATTCGACGCCATAAAAATCGCGAAAGAAGAAAACTACGACGTGGTTTTGTGCGATACGGCCGGACGCCTACAAACCAAGGTTAACTTAATGAAAGAGCTTGCGAAAATAAAGAGGGTTATCGGCCGCGAGGCGCCGGGAGCCCCCCAGGACACTTTGCTCGTTATTGACGCCACCACCGGTCAGAACGGCTTAAGCCAAGCCAAGGCTTTTATCGAGGCCACGGAAGTCACCGGCGTCATCCTCACCAAACTCGACGGCACGGCCAAGGGCGGGATTGTCCTCGCGATTCGCGACATTTACTCGCTCCCGATCAAGTTTGTCTGTCTCGGCGAGGGAATCGAGGATATCGAATATTTTGATCTCGAACAATATATTTACGGTTTGTTCGCGGAGATTATAGAAGAGGGATAAAGATGGATATTTTGGAAAAAAGGGAATACTATTCGCGCTTGTTTGATTTTTACGAGAATCTGCTCACCGAAAAACAAAGACAATATTTTTCCGATTATTATTTTCGCGACTTATCGCTCGCGGAGATCGCGGGCTGCTACGGCGTCAGCCGTAACGCTGTTTACGACCAACTAAACAAAACATATAAAAACTTAGAAAAAATGGAAAGAAAACTGAAACTTTTCGTAAAGTATCAGGAAAGAGCCAAGCTTTACGAGCAATACCAAAACACGGATAATCCCGAACTGCGTGATTTTATCGGGAAATTAAGAGAACTGGAGTAGTGCCGTATGCCTTTTGAAAGTTTATCGGAAAGAATCCAGATGGCGCTGCGCCGCGTCACCGGCCGGGCGCGCCTGACTGAAAAAGATATCGAAGAGATGATGAAGGAAGTCCGCCTGTCCCTATTGGAAGCGGACGTCAACTACAGGGTAGTGAAGAACTTTACCGCCGAGGTCAAGGCTAAAGCGATGGGAGAGAAAATCTTGAAATCCCTAACACCCGGCGATATGGTTGTAAAGATCGTTCATGACGAGTTGAAAAGGTTGATGGGCGGCGAGACCGCCGGCCTTAACTATAAAAGCGACGGACCGTCGGTTTTTATGCTCGTCGGCCTGCAGGGGTCAGGTAAAACGACGCAATGTGGGAAACTCGCCAATTTATTGAAAAAACGCGATGCGAAGAAGCCGCTTTTAATCGCGGCCGATATATACCGCCCCGCGGCGGTCGACCAGCTTTTGACCGTCGGCGGCCAGCTCGGCATCGAAGTTTTTGAAATGGGAACCGGGACGAAAGTCGCGGATATCGTGAAAAAAGGGTTGAAATACGCCGCGGATAAAGGGCATGACCTGGCGATTATCGATACCGCCGGCCGGTTGCATATAGACGATGACATGATGAACGAGTTGGTCGGGCTGGAAAAAGTCGCCCGTCCCGACGAGACCTTGTTGGTATTGGACGCGATGATGGGGCAGGACGCCATTAACGTTATCACGACCTTCAACGAACGTCTCAAAATTACCGGGTGCATCCTGACGAAACTTGACGGGGATACCCGCGGCGGCGCCGCTCTTTCGATTCGCTACTTGACCAATATCCCGATCAAATTTGTTGGCATGGGGGAAAAACTCGACCAGCTCGAGGTTTTTCATCCCGACCGGATGGCGGGGAGGATTTTGGGAATGGGCGACGTCGTCACATTAGTCGAAAAGGCCGCTCAGAACATCGAGGAAGAAGAAGCGATGAAGATGGCGGAAAGGATGCAAAAGGGGATCTTCGATTACAACGATTTTATCAAACAGCTCCGGTGGATGAAGCGTCTCGGCTCGCTAAAAGGCATTCTCGGCTTGATTCCGGGAATCGGTCGGATGATTAAAAACATTGATATCGATGAAAAGCAATTGGTTTATCTTGAAGCGATCGTCCAATCGATGACGCCGGAAGAAAGGAAAAGACCGGAACTATTGGAACGAAGCTCGGCGCGCCGCCGGCGAATCGCCGCCGGGAGCGGCCGAACGTATAGCGAGGTGACCGATATCATCAAGCGATTTAACGAGATGCGCGACCGGATGCGCTCGTTGATGCGGATGGGGATGGACGGGATGGCCGGCATGCCGGACATCGATTCGAAAAAATTTCAAAAACGTGATTGACAAAAGGGAAGCAGAAGATGTTTAAAGACTTTGCCAGTTATCTTACAACTTTGAAACAGCGGCTTGAGGAATATTTTGCCCGCGCGGAACAAGAAGAAAACGAAAAAATCGCTTCGTTTTTTTCTTCTTTGAAAAAGTCTTTGCTGGGCAAGCAGGAAGCCGTGGCGGCTTGGGAAAACGAGATAACCATCGGCGAGAAGAAATACGACCGCGAAAAGGAAAGACTCGAGGTTTTGCTCGGTGATTTACAAAAGATTTTGACCGAGGGGCTCCCCAATCATCTTAAATCTTCCCAACCGGAGGCCGGCGGAGAGACGGGCGACGCGTCCTTATACAAAAGAAAAAAGCATAACATAAATTACAAGCTGAATAACCTGAAGCGAACCTTGATGCAGAAAATCAAGGAAAACAACGACGCGATCAACGATGAAAACCGCGGATACAAAAACCGCGAGGCGGAATTGCTTCGCCGGCAAAATATCGATATCCAACGCTCGGTAAGCAATAATATCAAAGAGTACGGCGATTTGGAGAAAAAACTCCTTGATATCAACGACGGGAAAAGCATCATCGAGACGAAGAAAAAGATAAAAAAGATTCGGATCGCCGGTCTCAAAGAGCAAATGAACATTAAAAACAAATACGCGCAGTTGCTGTATCAAAATTCCCTCGAGTACGCGAAATTCTATGAAAAAATGATGCTGAACCACGAGCTCAACAACGAGGAATTCGGCTTGAAGATAAAGGCATTGGAAGCGGAAAAACAAGAGATTGAGTTGCTGGAAAAAAGCGACGCCGCGGTCGCGGAATTGGAATGGAAGAAAAGGCTGCTTGACTGGGAGAAAGAAAACGAGTTATCGCGCCTTAAAGCTTTAAGCAAAATCTCCGAGCAAATAATCGACTTAAAAAAACAGATCGCCGCGAACGACGCCGAGAAAATTAAATATGTCAGCGAAAAAATAAACGCGACGGAAAAAGAAATATACGATTTTGACCGAGGCCAGTTAAGAATATATCTCAAGGAAGAATACTTCTCGGAACAACTAAACGCCGTTACCGCGCTGTTTTTCGAGCAATTGCTTTTACTTCTCGAGGCCGCTTCCCGGCAACTTAAGAACATCATCGAAGAGAGTTACCGGCAACGTTACCGGTTGTTGATGAAGATAAGCGAATATTTTCTCACCAGGAATAAAGAAAAATCGCTCCATTCGGGGCGCGAGTACCGCGGGATAATCGAAAAGGGCGAGCGCCTGATTTCGGAAGCCCGGGCGCGTCAGGAAAAAGCGCGGGACAAGTTCTTTAACGGTTTGCATCAGCATTTCGCGGCGGCGGCGGCCGCGATAAACGAGATTATGAAAGCCGCGGCGGAATGGTTGGCCGCCGAGGAAACGGCTTTTGCCGAGTTGGGCGCGAGTTGCGACGGGATACTCGCGGAAGAGTATCGGAAAAGCGTCGCCGCGAACGAAGAAATCGCCCGGGGGAAATTGGATAAATTCGCGCGGGTTTTCGAAAGCATCGAAGCCGAGGCCGAGGCGAATAACCGACATTACGAAGAAGCCGCCCGCAAAATCGAAGCGGAGTTTCTCATTCGCTGCGAAACAATTGACGAACAGATCAAGAAACTGCGCGCCGAAACCAAAGAAAAAATCGCGCGGATTCAAAAAGAGTATGTTTTGTTTAAAAAGAAAAGCCGGCAACGCCAAAACGTTCACAGAAACAATTATAATCAAAATATTCTCCAGCATGAAAAAACGCTGTACAAGCAATACCGCGAGCAGCTCGCGGAAAACGAGCTGGAACGGGAGCGCAAGATTAAGACTCTATAAAAAAAGATTCCGAAACCCGGAATCAAATGATGTTTTTTAACGCCGTTTTTAATAATTCCTCGACCGGCAGATTGATATTTTGCGTCAGAACGGGAATGACTCTCTTTATCTCGCTTTGACTGTAACCCATCGCTTTCAGCGCCGCTTTCACGTCCTTTATTTTCGGGTCGTCGACATCGGCGCCGGCGCCGGCGAAATCTAGCTTACCGTGCAAATCGATAATGATTTGTTGGCTGGTTTTTAAGCCGACCCCGGGGAAACGGCGTAAATACGAGGCGTCGCTGTTGTTAATCGCTTCGATGACTTTTTCGACGGAATCGCTTGCGATTATCGCCATCGCCCCTTTGGGGCCGATACCCCGCACAGAGATCAGTTTTAAGAATAGATCCCGTTCCTCGGGGGTTTTAAACCCGTAGAGTTCGATGGCGTCGTCCCGCACGTACATGTGGGTATAAACGGTCGCCTCGGTATCCAAGGCGAAAGCGAAGGGGTTGCCGGTCTTGATCGCGTAGCCCACGCCCCGGCATTCGAGCACGATATATTCTCCCCTTACAACCTTCACTGTTCCTTTCAGGTAATTAATCAATTTCTTCACCGCCTTGTTGTAATCATTATATCACAGGGGCTGCGGTTTGTAAATTGCGAGAATAGAAATGAGGAAAGTATGGAAAATAACAACGATATAAGCTTACGTGAATATGATTTGAGCCTGCGGCCGAAGCGTCTTGAGGAGTATATCGGTCAGGAAGCGATCAAAGAGATGCTTAACGTATTTATCACTTCCGCCCTGACGCGCGAGGAAACGCTCGATCATGTGTTGCTATACGGGCCTCCCGGTTTAGGAAAGACGACGCTCGCCCACATTATCGCGAACGAAATGAGCGCGCAAATCTATAGCGTCGCGGCGCCGTCTTTGGACCGCGTCGGCGATTTGGTCGCCATTCTTTCCAAACTCAACGCCGGCGATTTCCTTTTTATCGACGAAATCCACCGCCTGCCGCGGGTCGTCGAGGAAGTATTGTATTCGGCGATGGAAGACTATGTCGTCAATGTCATCGTCGGAAAGGACGCGACCGCCAACACGATTAAGATAGTTTTACCGCCGTTTACATTGGTCGGGGCGACGACCCGTTGCGGGGATATCACCGCGCCGCTGCGCGACCGTTTCGGCATCGTTCACCAGATCAATTATTACCCGCCGGCGGAAATCATGGAAATCGTCAAGCGGACCTCGCGGGTCTTCGCTTTCGCAATCGATGAAGACGCCGCCTGGGAAATCGCCAAGAGATCGCGCGGCACGCCGCGGATCGCCAACCGGCTTTTCCGCCGCGTCCGTGATTTCGCCCAATTTGAGGACCCGGATTGCGAGAAAATCAGCCTGCCCGTCACGATGACGGCCCTAACAAAACTCAACATCGACGAGGCGGGGCTGAACGAGACGGATTACCGTTACCTTTTGGCGATTATCGAGATGTTCGGCGGCGGCCCGGTCGGACTCAACGCCTTGGGCTCGGCGATTTCCGAGGACCTGACGACTCTTGAGGACGTGTACGAGCCGTATTTGTTGCAGGAGGGGTTTATCGTCAGGACGCCGCGGGGACGGATCGCGACGCAAAAAGCATACGATCATTTGGGAATAAAACATGAAAACAGATTATTTTGATTATGATTTGCCGGAAGAATTAATCGCGCAAACGCCGCCGGATAAAAGGACGAATTCTCGGCTGATGATTCTTGACCGCCAAAGCGGGCAAATAATAGACGACCATTTTTATAACCTTCCCGCCTATTTGACCGCGAACGATATCCTCGTTTTCAATGACACTTTGGTTATCCCGGCCCGGCTGTTCGGCGTTAAAACGGATACCGGCGCTCGGATTGAGATTTTGCTTTTGAAAGAGGAAGCCGGCGGGTGGGAAGTTCTCGCGCGTCCGGCGCGGCGACTCAAGCCGGGAACGGTTATTGATTTTAACGGGATAATGACCGGCGAGATCGTCGAAAAACGCGACGAAGGACGATGTCTTGTCCGTTTCGATTACGAGGGAATCTTTTTGGAAGTTCTCGAGCGGTTGGGAAAAATACCGCTCCCCCCGTATATCCGCGGAGAAATCGACGATCCCGGCCGTTACCAGACGGTATATGCCGCTCGCGCCGGCAGCGCGGCTGCGCCGACGGCCGGTCTTCATTTTGATCGCGGTCTTTTGGAGAAAATAAAATCGGCGGGCGTCGGCGTTTGCTTCGTGACGCTTCATATCGGTCTTGCGACTTTTCGGCCCGTCACCGAAACCGACGTTCGCGAACATAAGATGCACAGCGAGTTTTATTGCCTGCCGGAGGAGACGGCGTCCATGCTTAGACGCGCCCGGAAACTGGGAAAACGGATTATCGCCGTTGGAACGACATCGGCCAGGACCTTGGAGGCGGTCTATTCCCGGCACGGTTTTTTCCGCGCCGAAAGCGCGGAAACCGATATCTTTATCTATCCCGGTTATCGTTTTAAAGCCGTCGACGCGCTTATCACCAATTTTCATTTGCCGCGCTCTACCCTGTTGATGATGGTAAGCGCCTTTTACGACCGGGAAAAAATCCTCGCGGCTTATCGCCACGCGATCGAGATGGGTTACCGGTTTTTCTCGTTCGGCGACGCGATGTTTATCGTTTGAAAGGTGAATTATGGTTATCGAATATCGTTTGATTAAAGAAAGCAATGAATGCATGGCCCGCCTCGGGGAAATTAAAACCCCGCACGGTACGTTCCCGACGCCAATGTTTATGGCCGTCGGCACCCAGGCGACGGTCAAAACCCTGACGCGAGAAGAGTTGGAGGACGCCGGGGCTCGGATTATCCTCGGCAACGCCTATCATTTGTGGACGCAACCCGGGCATTTGCTCATCAAGGAAGCCGGCGGTTTGCATAAATTCATGAACTGGCCGCGCCCGATCTTGACGGATTCCGGCGGGTTTCAAGTCTTCAGTCTCGCTCAGCTGCGCGATATCGGCGAGGACGGCGTTACTTTTCGTCATCATAAAAGCGGCGAGAAACTGCATTTGACGCCGGAGTTGTCGATCGAGATTCAAAACGCTCTCGGGTCCGACATTATGATGGCTTTCGACGAATGCCCGCCTTACCCGGCGAGTTATGATTATCTTAAAAATTCGGTCGAGCGAACAATCCGTTGGGCGAGGCGATGCAAAAAGGCTCACCGCAATCCCGACAGCCAAGGTCTTTTCGGCATCGTCCAGGGCGGGGAATACCGCGATTTACGCGCCCATTGCGCGCGGGAATTGATTAATATCGGGTTTGACGGTTACGCCGTCGGCGGCCTGAGCGTCGGCGAGCCGAAAGAAATCCAAAACCGCGTTTTGGAAGAAACGACGCCGCTTCTTCCCAAGGACAAGCCGCGCTACTTAATGGGCGTCGGCTCGCCCGGGATGATTTTGGACGCGGTCGAAAGGGGAATCGATATTTTCGATTGCGTTCTCCCGACCCGAATCGCCCGCCACGGCACGGCGATGACAAGCCGCGGCCGGCTGATCGTCCGAAACAAGGAGTTTGAACACGACCACACGCCCCTTGATCCGGCGTGCGACTGCTATACTTGCCGGCATTATACGAAAGCCTACCTGCGTCATTTATTTAAAGCGCGGGAAATGCTTGGCCACCGCCTGCTTTCG
>FZPS01000068.1_pt62 | contig 18358 bp, 3 predicted proteins | sample 1817821 | NCBI WGS metagenome assembly FZPS01 (sample SAMEA104158645, study PRJEB21678) | metagenome | place: Germany | collected 2015-04-21
TTTCCTATGCATGGTATGTGCTAGAGTACTCTCAAAGGACGGAGTTTTATCTGCAAGCAGACGGTTTTATCATTATTTATTTTGATGATGAAGTTGAGTACAGTGACATAAAACTAACGCCTGCTGTAGCCATGAAAGACGCAATAAGGGATAATAAATATATGGATGTGCTTAGAGAGTATAATCCAAACGACCCTGAGCCGTCATATATAGAAAAAACCGCCACCGTGGCGCACTATGAAGCCATAGTAAACTACTATAACGGTGAGGAAAATCCTGTTAACAATGATATTTTTATTGATATTGATGCTTTTGTCACTTTGAGCGAATCTACCCAAGTACCTATAAATTTAGAGAGAGAATTAAATATAGTTATTAGTGTCACTATAGAAGATTTGTTAGGAGAAGAAGAATTAATAGTTATTGACGATTTAAAGCCAGGAGAAGTTTTTTCTGTTACGCCACAATCTATTGTGGAAATTTCTCTAACAGCTTATCTAAAACTGCCAGACGACCTTTGCGCCCCCGCTCTAAAAGAAAGACCGCTAAGTTTTATAGTGACGGTGGATTCGCGCGTATAAAACTACTTTTTATAAATTATATCCATTGACGCGCCCACGGCGTACCTAAAAGAATACGAGAAAAATCGCCCTCCACTTCTCTTATATGATTAAAAGTGGTTAGCGAAGTGCAATAAGCAAAAGCATGGTCGCCTATAGTTATGGTGCCTGCATCGCCTTCAATAGTCACTTTAACAAGAGATGACATTCCAGCAAAGGCAAAGTCTTTTATTACTGTAACACTGCTAGGGATAGTTATAGTTGTTATAATTTCGTTATCGCGAAATCTATAATACAAGTTATCAGGGTCAGTAGTAACCATGACAACGGGATAATCTACTTCGTCCACAGTATAAACTTCAGGAATTATAATTTCTGCAACTAAACCATCATATCCTACAACAGCATATTGCGTTATACCCTCGTCTGCAAATTCACCTTGTGCATTTAAACCTTTGAATTTTAGGTATTTTAGAGAAGGATTATTATCGCCTATGGGAACAACAATCTCTTTGTCAGCGCTTACATTTCTTTGCCACACAGCATAAGTTGCGGTGGCGGAAAGCACGCACACCAAAGTGACTACTAATACAAGCGTTGCAATTAAACCCGTTCTTGTTAATTTTTTATTCATTGTTCTCCTTTTCTTTTCCTGAGCTTGTAGACTTCCTTTCACTTTCTATTATAGCATCTTTTGTTTTGTTTGTTGCAAAAATTTTATCTTTATATTTATATAACCAATAAATACCTACGCTAAGTGCGCTTGTTATTGCCACTGAAATAAGCAACCACGCCCACCAATCAAGTGTATTATTTTTTTGACTTATAACAAAATATCCTAAGTTCTCACTATATATTATTAAACAATTGCCATTTATAGCGGTATTAACTGGCATAAGATTACCATTATTGTCAACATAAGATGCTGTAATTTTCTTTCCTTTTAGCTTGTTTGGCAAAAGTGCAGTTATTTTATACTCTTCCCCTTTATAATCATAACTTTTTCCATCTAACAGCAAATTGACTTCAAGCAAAGCAACTTGTCTTTTCTTAGGCATAAAATCATAGTTTTTTGCATTTTTATATTCCATAACAACTTCAAGGTCGCTATCTATACCTGACTTGTTTCTAATTGTGCCAAAGCTAATTGGGCCTTGTTTTGCAGTTGTTTTAGCTTTAGGACTGCCAATAATTTTTTCTATGGGATTTATAAATACTTTTACTTCTTTTTGCGCGGCTAAATAATTTATGCCTTCATCGGTAGATAAAATTATTGTGTACTCTCCTATCGCCCTAAAACTGTTTGCTATAGAATAATTAAGGCTTTGCTCGCTGTTTGCCACCTTAGCTGTTATACTCTTTACTTTGCCGTCATAAACAAAAGATTGTCTTTCATCAGCAATAATGATACTTGGCGCTTTTTGTATTGTCAGAACGCCTTTTATGTTATTATTAATACGGCGATAATTAATTTCGTCAAGCTGCTTTAATATAATTGAAATAGTATATACGCCGCTTGTTATATGCCCATCGTTATTATCATATTTAACAAACTCTACGCCATCTGGCAGCGTTCCCAAATACTCTAAATAATGCTCCTTGCCGTCATATACAACGGCTTTATCTGGTAAAGTTATGCCGCTTAAATCAAGCTGAGCTTTTCTTAGCTCTATTATAATATCACATTCAAAGTCGTTGTAATTGACTGTATCGCCATTATAGATAGCTTTATATTCTTTTACATCGCAAGTTGGCACAATGTCAGCGTTTTTCCATGTGTAAAATTCTTCTAAAGCATAGCTTCGTAGCGTCATCTTAGGGTTATAAGTGCCGCTTAAAGATAGCATTTTCACATCGTCAATTTCATAATTGCCTTTTTCTAGAATTATTTTTACATCTAATTCATAGTCATGATAAAAGTCTGCTTTATCAGGGTCGCTATATACAGCTCTGTATTCAGTTTTATAACAAGTTGGCACAATATCTTGGTCTTTCCACCTAAAAAATTGCGTTAGCTCAAAATCTTTTAAAGTTTGGTCTTTATGATAAGCGCCATAAAGTATTTCATTATATTCTATATTCTCATAGTCTGCTTTATCTACATTAACAATGATAGTAACACCGATTAAATCGTGGTAATTGTCGGGGTCTAGGTTGTAAATACAGTTTTCAAAAATAAATGGGCTTTGGCTAGGAATCAAAAAAATGTTCATCATCTCTATTTGTTCTTTATTAAAAAAGTAGCCTTCATAGTTTTCTGGCATATTATTTTGCAAATAAAGTAGGCTGTTATCTTGAGATTGTGAAAATTTTCTCTCTATCGCAACTTGCATTTTTTCCTGCGGGTATTCAGCTTTAAGCAAAAATACTTGGATATAAAGTTCCTTATCTTCATAATTTATTGCATCAGCATTATAGTAAGCTTTATATTCTGTCTTGTTGCAGACAGGCACTTCGCTTGGGTCTTTCCAATAATAGTTATTATCAAGCTCAAAGTTTGACAAGGTATTCTGCGGATTGTAGATATAATTGCTTCCTTGAAATATTTTATGAGCATTGACTGAGCTATACTTTGCCTTTGAAAGTATAAGCGTTATGTAAAGTTCATAATCATTATAGTTGTCAGGGTCTGCGTTATATACAGCTCTATATTCAGTTATATCACAAGTTGGAATTTCACTTGGCTCTTGCCAAGTAAAAAATGGCTCTAACTCAAAGTCGCTAAGCCGTTGCTCTGAACTATATACTGAGCTTAATATATTATGAGTGATATCTTCGTAATTAGCTTTGCTAATCTCTACTACAATTGGCTGGGAATAGCTAACTGCGCTTACGCCTTGATACCTTGTAGTAACTTCCACCCTATAAACACCTGAGTGCAAGCAATTGTTAACTTCTAAACTTGCTTTATTTTCTCCTATATACTCAAATCTCTCATCTACCTGTTTTTGCCAAGCATATAGGTATGTAGCTTCTTTATCAAAGTAGTGCATTACGCTTGCTGTCAGCGTATAAGAAGTATCTTTATTATAAATGCATACTATATCGTCTAAGTTTTCAATACTAGCTGGTTGCAAGTTATATCCAGCATAAAGAGTATAATCTCTATCTACAATTATTGTAGATAAGGTATCGCCGCCATCAGTTAAACTCCAACCTACAAACTCATAACCTAATTTTTGTTCGCTTTTTACCGATAAATCAAAGTTTGTATTGTATTCTATGCCGTTTATCTCATCAACAAATTCTTGGCTGTCATAAAATTTTATAGTATATAAATTGCTCTCTAAAGGTCTTATTGTTGTATTTTCATCAAAGTCTTGGGCGGTAAGGATTAAGTCATTGCTTGATTCTATATTTTCATCTATTTCCCATTGCCAGCCTATAGTGCGATATCCATCGATTAAATCAACAGGTAATGTAGAAATAACTATATCGGATAAATTGGTTTCATCAACTTTAATTATGTTGCTGTTAGCGTTTATATCTACATCACGATGCGGACTTGACTGATATGTTTTGTTAAATATAGTCAAACTAGGCGCGCTTTGTGCGCGAGCTATTTTTATGCCACCAATAAATTCTCCGCCTGTTATTTTTAATGTGCAGTTACTATTGCCAGCTATAAAAATGGCGCTCTTGTTATATGTTTCAAACTTGCCGCCTTTAATTTGCCCTTTGCCAGAACTAGTCAGCGTTAAAGCATACCCTGCGCTTGTGCCAAGTGACCTATTTGCTTTTATAATGCCGCTATCATTATCAATAACAACTGTACCATCTACCAAAATTCCGCTGTTTCCTGTTATTTGAGCGCCGTTTTCCACTGTTACAAAGCTTTCTGATTCCACACTTAAAGCATATCCAAAGCTTTGGGCATCTTGATTATAATTTATAATACCTTGTCCAATGACTGCGCTACCTTTAATGGCTACTGCCGAATCGCTATCTGCTGCATTTGAAACACTAATACTTCCAGACTTTAGCTCAAGCAAAGCTCCTCTTTCAACGCTTATAGCTTGCGTCGAGGCTTTCAATACAAGTCCTTGTAAAGTGAGTTTGCCGCTCTCTAAAATAAATATTGTTTCCTCTTGACATTGGCTTATAAATTCTCCCGACAAACACAAAGTTTGATCACTATCTAAATTCAAAACAATATTATTTTCTACATTGTTTGTAATTCGGAAAGATATATTAACGCCTTTTGTGCCATTTTCTTTGCAAGTATTAATTATATCTGCAATTACATCTGCAAGAGGCTGATTTTTTTCAATAGATAGTTCGCTATCATAGTTGGAAAGTAAATACTTGCCGTTTTCCTGGCTTTCTATAATAATGATTTCATTATACTCTAATTCATCTTGAGCATATGCTTTTTCTTTATGGTTTTTTGCCAAAGCTAATGAAAAGCAAATGCTAAAAAGAGCGCACGCAAATATTACTATAAATAATTTTATCCAAAAGTTTTTAGTGCTAATTTTCATGGTATACAGTTATGTTCCCTGCCTTAAATAGCAAGCTGTCCGATGTTTTGCTAATGTAAATTTTTGCGTCATTTGTCACAATTAATGTGCCATAGAAGCCTTCTTCATATGCGTTGAATATATAGCTTGATGGGAAGTAGATGTCGCTTGACATACTAAAGTTTGCAAAGCTATATAGCCTTAGTAAGCTTAATTGACGATAGTTAGTAATTTCAATGACATTATCACTTGTGCCTACATTGCCGTTTGGCAATAAGTAATGGCGTATAACATAGGTGTTAACTAGATTTATAACTTCGCCATCTTGTTGTGCATACTCATCATAGGTGGTTGCGCCGGTTGTGTCAGTATAATTTCCAATAGAGTGCGCTAAAGTGGAGCCGTTTAGGTATATGCTGTTTGCCAGATAGCTATTGGGCGCATCGGTAAAGTAGTATACTTCTAGATCTTCTATAAAGCCAACTACTCCGCCTGCGCTTGATTGCACTGTATCTCCAGCAACAGCAGTTATTTCCATAAAGCTAGTGTTATCAGCAATTATAGTGTCTCTATCAGGATCTTCTAATAGTATGCTATAAGCACCCAAAATACCGCCTGCGCGTATACCCTTATCTGAGTACGCCTTAATATAGCCTACTGCCATATTACTTGTTACTTGGCTATCTACAGCTCTGCCTACAATGCCACCTATCTCTATGCTTTCTTCTATATCATAAGCAAGCACATAGCCTTGGAATGTGTTCTGTATAAGCATGCTATTTTCTACAAGTCCTGCTATGCCGCCAATATATAGAGCTGAACTAGAAGCATATACACTGCCATTAATTACCTTAACTCCTTGAATTACTGCATTATTAGCGTTTGCAAATAAGCCTACAAATTGTGGTGCGTTTTCTATATCTTGGAACTTAGCATTGCCCACTATGGATATATCTGAAATTACATAGCCATTGCCATAGTATGTTCCTTCAAAGTTTGCAATTGGCTTAAATGTAACATAACTTCCGTCTTCTCTTATACCTGATATGTTAGCAACTTGATAGTATGTGGGCGCAACTCCTACACCTGTTTGTGCTCTTACTTCTCTAAGTCCTTCCACATCAAACTCTAATCTCATCAAATCATCTATAGTTCTAACTTCAAATAAATACAAATCTTCATCAATTATGGATAGATAAGTTAGCTGTAATACTGGATATTCAATAGCGTAAGAATCCTTTCTTGTCCCTTTCTTAGCTACGGTAAGAAGCTCACTGCCCTCACTGCCAATAATTGCAGTATACTTTGTAAATTCATGAGCAACCGCTTGCCAACCATTTATTATTTCAAAATCAAATCCATCTGCAGCAATAAGTTCAAGCAGCGCCATTCTCTTTCTTTCAAACTGCTCGCTTGGGTCCATTGTGGCATAGCCATCTATTCCCCATTCCATATCGGTAAGGTCACTTAGTGATGTTACTACTTCGCCAGTTACATTTAGATGCTCTTTAAAGATTGATTGTAGCAAGTTGTTATAATCAATATAGATTTTTCTTTCTTCAATTCTATACTCGTTAGGCATATTTAAAGTGACATCATAGTTGGCTACGCCGTCTTGGTCTCTTGTTGTTAACCAACCATTGAAATTATGGAGTCCTGCTTCAATTGCTCCATTAATGTTAAAGTTACCATAGAAGTAGTTTTGACAATGATTGCTTAGCAACTCATTAATATTTACACCAGTGTTAGTATCAGTCATGGTAAATAGTGCATTGACATCAGATACCCTGTAGATGTGGTTGGTTTCATCAAAGTTTGCTTCTAGCGTTTGTCCATTATATACATGTCCAAATCCTGATTCTATTGTAACGGTAATTTCTCTAGGAGTTATTATATTGTCAGCAATAAAGGTTAAACCAGTTATGTTTCCGTCAATATAATAGTTTTGAGCAGACTCGCTAAATGTCAATTCGCCAAATGTCAATACTGCACTTGTTGCTGCTATGCTAGGAACATTTGCTACAATGCTTGTAACTAGCAAGGTAAGCACATCTTCGTCGCCTGCTATAATATTACCAATTGTATACACAACCTTATTAGGCTGACCGTTTGCAGCAATATCTGTAACATTGTAAGTAAAGTAAAGTTTGCTTAAGTTGCCGATAGTTTCTGATTCATGTGTCGCTGTGCCAAGGGTAAATGCCGCGCTATCGTCATAGATTTTTGACAAGTGGCTATTTTCTGCGTCAATTCCCAAAGACAAAGGTCTTCTTGTTATGCGCCATTGCAAATATACATTTTCAGGCAGCTTATAGTTCATGCTGTATGGCATGCTGTATACAGTAGAATCTATACTAATTGAGTCATACGCTTCTACTATAGATTCAATAAAGGCATGATAATTGCCAGCGTTTTTGCCCAAGAAGTCGCCAACGGTTACAATTTCCATAATGGCATCGCCTATACCATAACCATTTGCCGTTATTCTGTGGTAAGTGCCATCATAAATACATGGGTCAGCGTCATTATACAAGGTATCTTCATGTTCGCATGAGCAGCCATAGCTCCACTTAATATCCACTTCAAACTGCTTCATTGTCACTTCTTTACCAAGACTATCAGCGTTTAGAACATAGTTGTTTATATGCGCCTCTCTTTCGATATCGTTGGCTCTAAAGTTAGCTGACAGGGTATAGTCGCCTGCAAGTATAAAGAAGCGTTTTAATGGCTCTAGTGACGGGTCTAGTGTGTCATTGTCGAGAACCACTGATACTTCAAGTCTTATAATACGGTTAGTTTCGTCGGTATCGCCTGCGCGATAAATTATAGCAGTTATTGTATCTGTTTGGTCAGTTGCATTATAGGTATAATCAGGTGTTTCTTGACCATCATAAGTCCAGTGAATATCTACTTCTTTCGGTTGAATTAATAATGGTACATAATCTACACTCCATGTCAAGTAGTTATCACTTTCTATTTTTGCGCTCATAATATATGAGCCTGCATTAACTGCATAGTTGCTATTCGTGCCCCAATCTAAATAATACTCTTCTGTAAAGTTGGGGTTAGCATATTCCACAACCATAGTATAGTATAGTACGCTTGCTTCGCTGCCGTCTGGCAGTCTTACAATTACGCTAGATGTTTGCGGCTCATCAGGTGTATTCGATGCGTATACATAGTGCGGCAAGCCGTCATAATATGTGGCGTAACCCACCATATAGATATAGTCAACTATTGAGGTACGCATAATATTTACAGTAATGCTGCCTTCCCAATACTTGTAGTTTTCAGTTTGAGCAACGGTTGCATAGATGGTGTAGTTATTAACATTTCTAACGCCGTTGTTGCCAGTGACATACTCATGAGCATACGCTCCACCGTTATACTCAACTTGTATAGCTAAGTCTTGGTCAAATTGATAATAGTACTCTATGTAACCAGTTTTTGCGTCATTGCTATAATTAAAGCCTGTAATGTTGTTTACGCTAGTTATAAAGAAATATTTATATTCGCCATAGTAATAATACCAGCTGTCTATACCTTCAAACTTAATGTTGGTAATTTCCGCTCTTTCCATTGTGATATTTCTGACATTGTCAGATAAGATATAGTTATTAATTAGGTCTTCGTCATTAAATATCACAGTATAGGTGTATTCGCCTGCGTTTCTAAACTCTTCTGAAGGCAATCCAGTTTCGTTATTGATAAATTCAAAACTCATGCAAGAAGTATTTCCTTCATAGATATCAACATCTTCGCCTAGCAAAATAACTTCTACTGAAAGCGAACTTCTTTGGTCTTTTCCGTTATAGGTATAAGACGCTGTATAACCTTTCCAATTAATGCTTGCAGTAGCTTGAGTAATGGTACAAATTTGTGTAGTAGATACTATACCGTAGTTAGCCGCCATATTAGCGTCTAGCGCGCTGTCTACTGTAGCTATATATTTACCTGCGTTTCTAAATACAGCTTCCACATAAGGACTAATTTCAGTTAGTACGCCATTTTGATAGTTATGGGTATAAAGCATAGACAAGGTAAGTTCATATTGTCCATTATTTTCCAAAGTAACATCCTGTCCAACAACGCTTATATATGCCGTAACAGCTTGTGTAAGTCCGTTATATACTTTTTCATAGTTGTTCCAAGTGATACCTGTAGTCTTAGGAAGTATTAGATATTCACCATTTTCAAGTTGTTCGGTTGTTCTTAGCGTCAAGTTATTGATGATATAGTTACTTGCATCGCTTCCAGTAAGCGCAAACACTATGGTAGTAGCTTCTAGTACATGTCTGCTGTTATAGAAAGCAGTAACGGTAATATCGTCTTCTTGACCATTAATTACTACAATATCATTGTCAGGAACAAATTCAAGATTTTCATTGTTTACGCTGTCATTTGTGCCATCATATTCCTTGGTCCAGTTTAGTCCCTCTTGTAGCACAAGAGTACGCTCAGTAATTACACCGCTAGTTAAGCTAGGTAAAATATAGTTATCCAAAATGTAATCGTACTTATCGCCAAACTCACTGGTTATCTCATCTTTAATCTTAAAATTGATATTAATAGTCTTATTGTATCCTACATTCTTATCAGCGTATTCACCGCTGTATGCAATAAGGTTTTGGTCGTTTTCACAAATTCCAGTCAGCGTTCCAAGAGTTAGGTTAGTGGTACCGTCATAAACTTTGGTAAATACTCCGCCTGTGTTTATTAGGTTAACTTTATTTATCTCAAGCGTTGCGCTAAGCGGAGTTTCCCAAGTGTTAAAGTTGGATTCGTCTTCGCCTAGGTCAAGTTGTGCCGTAACTAAATAACTTCCTGCATTCTTTACGCCTATGGCAGAATCTAAACCATTGTTAGCATCTATTGGAGTATAGGTATAAATGATAGTAATTGACTCATTCATTACATTAATTACATTGGTTACGCCATCTTCATAGCTTGTTACCAAATTAGCTGCATTTATAGAGTTAATGAGCAAGTAGTAGGGTGTTGATGTATATGTTTGAGTTGTTCCTACCAAATATCTTTGAATGGTGGCTTTTGCCATATTTAGTATAACTGTTGCGCTGTAGCCAAAGTCATAGTTTACTGCATTGTTGTTTTCATAGATTGCTTCAACTTGATAATCTCCGGCATTCATAAATACGCTGTCGCCATTTGCCTTTCCGCTTATTCCTGTAAAGCTAACCGCAAGGTCGCGAGTTACACCGCTAACCGTTTGGAAACTTGCAAATATTGACACGCCTTGGTCAGTGCCGTTAAAGATATACTCATAGCTTGTGCCTACCCAAGAAACTGTTGCTTGATATGGGTGTATTGTTAGTGTAACTGTTTGGCTTTCCCAGTCATGATAGTTAACGCTAGCTTCGCCATCTACTGTAATTATTGCGGTAACTACATAAGTTCCTGCGTTAACTCCTCCTAAGAAAGGAAGTTCTTGACCGGGCTCTCCATTTGGCAACGCATAAGTATGGATATAACTTACTGTTGCTGTATCTGCTCCAAGTAGGTTTATAGAAGTTACTTGACTGTCGTTATAGGTGTCAGGTGTATCGCTTAAACCTACATAGTGAGTAGCTTCATCAAAGACAAGACTTGCGCCAGTCAAGTATTTATTTATAGTGGCTTTTTCTATAGTAAGTGTAGCAGTAAGCTGCTTAGCTATATAGTTAGGATTGCTAAGCGTCGCCGTAATTACATAGACTCCAGCTTTGATTGCGCCTGTAAATGTAGCAAAATCACATTGGTAATCAATATCAATAGTATCTGTATGATCAAGGTTTGTGCTTGGGTGTACTTGCCATGTCATAACAGGGACCTTTGTCGCCACAGAGCTTTCTTTTGTTTGGCTAAATAAGATAAACCATGGCTCAGCGGTATATACTTGGCTTGCATCTTCAAAGAATATATCGGTATCAGTGGAAATTTCAGCGCGCTCTATAACAAGGTCTGCAGATAGTCCAACAAATGGCACATAGTTTGTAGCTATGGTATCACCACTAGCATCGATAGCTATAGTATAAGTATAAGTTCCAGCATCTACAACAGCGCCGCCGCCTGTTTGATTTATATCAAAGGTATCACCCATTGGGGTGCCATTAACTAAGTTGTGGGTTGAAGACAATATTACAATTAGCTTGTTATCCACAACATTATAGATAGGATAGCCAGTTTCTGGAGGAGCGGGCGTATTAAGCGTTAGGCTATGCTCTTTTCCGTCATAAACTTTGGTATCGTCTTCCATGCTTAGTCCAGCTAAGCTTGCTTGAGCAATGGTAAGTTCAGCATATTGTATTAATGCTGTATAGCTTTGTTCTGCTTCAGAATTCACCACCTTAAAAGTAACCTTAATTCTGTATGAAGCAACTTCACCATTTATGATATTAACATTTACTGCGCTGTTTCCAGTTGTATAAACGCTACCGCCGTCATTGCTAATTTCATAAGTTAATGTTAGTTCTTCATTGTATTGAGTGTAATAAACGCCGTCAATGTATTGTGAGCTTACAACTTGCGCTACTATCTTATGGATAGCGCCATCAAACACCACGCTAACATTATTAACAGTGTATCCAGTTAGGTTGGTGGGTGTAATTTCTATAATAGCAGTGTCTGCAAAATTCACATAGTTTCCTGTGCTTTCGCTAATTGTAGCTTGGATATAATAATTTCCTGCATACCTTGCGCCGCTAAACTCTGTATCAAATGGAGTTTCTAAATTAATGGTATTATACATATAAGTAACAGTACCTATATCACCGCCAAGAAGTGCTACACTGCTTACTTCGTTTTGCACAATATCTGATGAGCGGCTTACACCAATATGCCACAAGGTGTTATTGTACTCTACGGTATAGTCATTTAATTGCCAGCCAGTAATTTCCGCCTTTTCAATGACATAATTATTTATAGCGTTTGCAAGTGTATAGTTAGTGTTATCAATACTTGCTGTAACAGTATATTGCCCTGCATTTCTAAATACATTTTGTCCGCTTGCCGCTTCACCTATGCCTGTACCTAAAACAGTTATTTGTACATTTACTATATCACTATCATAATAACGGCCATCATCATCTAGGCTAGCGCCAGAAAGCAAACTAGGCAACAACATATCATTATGCGCTTCAGCGTCATAGGTATGGCTAATCTCTGCCCAATCTAAGTTAAGTTGCTTAGGCTCAATAACAAGTGTCATTCTTGGCGATACATACTCATAGTAGTTATTGGTAGAAGTGGCAGTAAACACAAAGGAGTATGTTCCAACATCTTTTGCCCCGTCTTTCGTCTCATTCGTTCCGCCTTCATAGCTGCCTTGAATTTCGTCGCCGTATTGCGTTACATTGACAACAGAGTTATTCATAAGCTCCACTTTTACACAATAATAATCTGCTTTATAAGTAAATATACCTTCGCCGGTTATAATAACTTCGTCATATGTTATCGTGGCTTTGTCTATATAAAGTATAGCCGTCAAAATAAGTTCGCTATAGTTTGCATTAACTATATTTTCAGGTGAAATTATTGCCTTAACTGTATATAACCCTGCATTTATGGCGCTGTTTGACGCAACAGTATTATTCAAGCTATCTGTTATCTCATAAACTGGCACAATCTCTTCGCCAAGTGCAGTTATGGTGGTGTTTATAGAAATGCTATGCGCTTGAGCGTTATAAACAGCATCCAAGTCAGACATAGTAATATTACCAATGTCGCGCGTGTTAATAGTCAAAATAGCAGTATCTGACCATGCTTCATAGTTAGCTGTTTCATCAATTTTTGCCGTAATTGTATACACGCCTGCATTGGTAGCAGTATTGCCATCAATATAACTGCTGCCATAACCGTTAGAAACGCCTTCATAATAAACAACCATTGGGTCATTATATTGAGTATAGGTAGTATTAACAACTATACTATGGCTGTTCTTGTCATAGGTGTAAGTTGCATCTTCAATATAAATATTAGTAATTCTTGCTTTGGTTATGCGCCACTCTTGAGTTAATATTCCAATTATCTCATAGTTTATAGCGTCTTGACCTTTTAGTCCTATTGCAATTGCAGTATAAATTCCAACATTTATATGCTCATTGTCGATAAGGTCAACTTCTACATCGTCGCCAGTATATACCAAACCATCATATGAACTTTCTGCGCCATAATTAAGCTCTGCAAATATGCTTCTTGCTATGTTTGCATACTCTGTGCTAAAGTCTGTCCACTCGCCTAAATCGTCTGTGCTCCAGTATATCTCTAGCTCTTTCTTATCTATTGTATAGCTATCGGTTAGATTGCTTTGTGGCAAGCAGTAGTTATTGTTTTCATTGTCTACGCTTTCTATGCTTGCTATGTAAGCGTTAACGCTTGCGTTAATGTGCTTAAAGTCTATTGTATACTCTGTTTGTCCTTGTATGTTGCTGCCAGGAACTACGCTAGCGCCGTTATTTCCACTAACTGTTACTACATCGCCTTCAACTATATTAGATATTGTAGCTGTTACACCTTGGTATACTCCACGGATATATGTGTATACTGGGTCTACTACATTCCATTCTACTGCTATTGCCCTTTGATTAATGGTAAGGGTTGCTACTAGCGGTAAGTCAAAGTAGTTTGCGTTAGTTAAGGTTGCTCTAATATAGTAGGTGTTGGCATTCTTGCCAGAATTGCCGCTAAGCGGATAAGTATCACTGCCGTCTGTGTTGTAGTTGTAAACAACTTCTACTTCATCGCCATAGCTTGTGGTAGTTCCGCTTAAAGTTAGGCTCTTTGTTTGACCGTCATAGATGTACTCTTTGCTTGTAAAGGTAATGCCTTGGATATCAGCTTTGGTGATTTCCCATGCTTTAGATATCTCTGCTATATCCTTAATTGTATAGTTAGTGCTAGTTACGCCTGTTATGGTCGCTACATATTCGCCTACTAATGTTGCTATGTTGCCTGTATAGTTAAACTCAACGGTATCGCCCTCTTCTATTCCGCCAATCTCTGCATATATTGTCTTTTCTTGATTGTTGTATACAAAGCTGTAGACTTGATTCCAGCTTGCTGTCACTGACTTAGGATAGATATGCCAGGACTTGCTAACTTCTGTCATTTGATAGTTGGTATAGATTTCCAATGCCAAGCTTGCGCGCGCTGTGTAGTTTACGCCATCTGACAAGTTAGCGTTAGTTTCTACATTGCCAGATAGTGTTAGCGTTACTACATCGCCATCTACTATTCCTACTACATTAGGTGTAAGTGTGTATGCGCTCTTGTTGTAGATTAACGCAGTTGCATCGTCATATTCGCCTGATACCTTAGCGTTTTCATATGACCAGGACTCAATGCTAAGCTCTGCTCTTGCTATTGACCAGTTTCCTGTTAAGTTATTAGGCAATTTGTAGTTTGTATTATCCAAACCATTTACCGTTACATAGTATTCGCTTGCGCTTGCGTCAACCTTTGTATATGTACCGCTTACTGTGTTTTGAGTATCTTGGTTTGCTAAGCTGTCAGCTTTTCCATTATCACTTAAAGTAAGTACTATGACATCGCCTAATACTATGCCTGATACGCTAAGCGTTACGCCTTGCTCTGTATTATTGTATACTCCTGTGTAATTAAAGCTTGACCACTCAAAGGTTAGTTCCTTAGGAGTGATTGTTAATGTTCTTGTCAAGCTAAAGGTATGATAGTTTGATTGCTCTATTGTTGCAGTTACTGTATATATTCCTGCATTAACTGCGCTGTTGCCCGCTTCTGTATCACCATCTATCTCTATTTGATAGCTTAAGTACTCTGTCATATCTTCGCCAAGCTGTGTGCTTGTGTCGCTTACGCTTATGGACTTAGCCGTTCTATCATAGGTATAGCTTCTATCTTGCATTGTGATATTGGTTATCGTTGCTTTGTTTATGGTAAGCTCTACATCTTCAATTACAAGAGTATGATAGTTTTCATTGGTAATTACTGCTGTAATATATACTGTTGATGCATTAACTATTGCGTTGTAACCATTTAGAGCTTCAAGCGTCTTATGTGTTCCGCCTGTGTACTCAACTACTACTTGTACGCCATGTTGTGTTTGATATGAGCTAACTTCTATACCTTGAGCTTTGCCTGTGTATACATAGCTTGTCTCTGAGTTTAGAACTATATTTGTAATAGTAGCTTTGGTTATCTCCCAATCTTTAGTTACGCTTATAGGTAATACATAGTTGCTTGCATCTTTGCCCGATAACGATGTTACTGTCGTTGTATAGCTACCCACAACGGTATATACATTATCTATTACTTCAATACTTACATCGTCGCCAGTATATACCAAACCATCATATGAACTTTCTGCGCCATAATTAAGCTCTGCAAATATGCTTCTTGCTATGTTTGCATACTCTGTGCTAAAGTCTGTCCACTCGCCTAAATCGTCTGTGCTCCAGTATATCTCTAGCTCTTTCTTATTAATAGTCCATACTCCCAGCGTAATTTCTGCTAATATGGTGTAGTTAGAGTTAGCGCCTTCAGTTAGCGTAAGGATAACTTCATAGTCATTTGCATCGATTGCATTAAAGGTGTAGTTGTCTTGCAGCGTGCCTGTGTCTGCGTATGCCTTTCTGCCATTATAGGTTAGCGTTTCTTCGTGGTCCAAAATCCAACCATCTACGCTAACTTTAATTCCTTGGCTTGCTTGATTATAGGTATAAACAGCGTTATTGTCTGTCCAAGTTAATGTTAGGGCTTTGGGCAAAATATTACCTTTGGCGCTAATGTTGGTAGAAATCTTATAGTTGGGGTTATTAGCAATCAGCGTTATATCAATATTTGCACCTACATTTGCTTGGGCGTAAGTGCCAGAAACGCTTACAGTATCGCCGGGTATTATGTTAGTGCTTACAATATCAATATTGCTTATGGTGTTTGTGCCGTCAAAGACTTTATTGGTATCGCCAACCACTTCAATAGTCCTTTGCGCAATCTTAGCTATTGAAGCAAGAATGATATAATTATTGCCTAAAACTACATATTCTGTCTCTTCAACTAATTGAATGCCGTTTGCAACAAAACTAACCTTGTAGTTACCTGCGTCAGCTCCAGATAGTGCAAATGTTAAATCACTATCGCCTGCATTGTAATCAGCGTAAGATGCTTTTATACTTACACTTGTGCCTGCCAAAATATCATTTGCGCCTATGGTGTATGCATTAAAGTCTGTAGTCTTATCATAAACTTTTTGCCAGAACACTTGATTGCCATCAATATAAACATTGTTATTAGCGGTAGCGGTTATGGTAGCTTTGTTTACAATTAGAAGCACATTATCTTCCAAAACAGCGTCACTGCTAAACAAGTTACAAGAAATTGCAGTGTTGCCATCTGCCCCTGCTTCATAGAAGTATATCTCATATACTCCTGCATTCCTTATAAGGTTGGCGTTGCTGCTATACGCATCATAGGTGTATTCTACGCCATTGATTTGCACTCTTACATCTGTGCCTTTTTGAACAGTGGGCAAGCCTGTTCCTGTACGGAAATATGAACCTGTAAATGTCAATGTAACTTCGGTTGGGTTGTCAGAAATAAATCCTTGAGGACTTCTTGCTATGTTGAAGTTTATAATATAATTGTTATCAACATCGTTAGGTAGCGGTATAGGTATAGCATAGCTACCAGGAATTTCATACCATGTTAGGTAAGTGTTGCCGCCGTGTTGTCTAAAGTGTGTGCTGTCTGCATAGCCTTCATCAACAAATTGATAGTTGTCGCTATCTCCGCCTGTCATTGTCATAACAAGCCAGTATTTTCCTGCATTTTCAGGACCAACGGTACGGAACTCACCATTATCTAGCAACCATTGATGCGATTGATGTTCTTCATCGCCGCAGTCTGATAAGCTCTTTGCTTCTATACCGCAGGTGCAGAATCCAAAATAGATATAGCTTAAACTCTTAGTTCCACCAGCTAAGCTATCGCCCAAAATGTAAACATCATTATCCACAACAGCAGTTAAAGTCTTGCTTTCTCCATATTCATAGCTAAGAGCATTAATGTCTACAATCTCATCGCCTATATACCAAGTAATTATATTAGATGTTAATATTCTCTTGGTTATGGTAAAGCTATATCTTACCGTTCCTGTTAGGTTATAATTGCTTGCAATTTCAGATGTCTTTAATGATATTTCAAGTTCATATGAGCCTACATTTATTGCCGCAGGAATTGGTTGTTTGCTAGCATTAAAGTATGACATTTCATAATCTATATCAAGCACAAGCGTTTCGCCTACTACAAGCGATGCAAAATCTATTCCAAAATCACTGTGTTGAACATTTCTCGCTACATACTCAATAGTGTTATTATTAATGGTATAAGTAATTGCTTTTTTGCTTATGGTAAATGCGTTTTCTATGCTGTTTGAGTTTACTCCGCCCACCATAAATGTATAGTTATTTGCCTTTGTGCCTGATATAGTAGCCACAATATTATAGGTCGCCGCATTTATGGCTGTAAATCTTTGAGTGTAGGAGCTTTGATTTCTTATTGCTGTGTCAGCATTTGCGCTAGATGTGATATCCAAAGTAAAGTTAGTGGAGTTGTTATCATTTTCCACAACATTATTTGTTGCGCCATTTAACACTAAATTCAAGCCTTGAACTTCGCCGCTATATACAAAGCTAGAAGATGTGATATTTACCCAACTATAATCCAGTATGCGTTTTTCAATAGTAAACTGCTTATAGAGATTAGATACTGTATAGTTGTTGTTGCCAACGCTAGCAATTTGCACTTGATAAGCACCTGCATTAGTAGCTTGATTTGAAATAATTGCGCTAGAGCCAAGCTGTGTTATAACTGTTCCTGTATAGCTTAAGCTGAGAATATCGCCAGCATAAGCAATACCGTCATTTACTGTGCCTTGACCTACAGCTTGAGTTTGCATGGTCGCTTCAAGAGTATGAACATTGCTGTCATAAACAACTGTAAATCCGCTTAAAGAATCTAATTGCCAAACAACTTCAGTCAAGACTTTTGCATTAATGCGCCAAGCAAGATTTAGGTTTGAACCACCTGTTAATGTATAGTTTGCATTATCAATTGCAGTAACAGTTGCATAATAACTGCCTGCATTCTTATAAGAGTTATCGCTTACGCTAAGCTCATAAACATCGCCTAAAACAAGGTTAGATACGCTTGGAACAACGCTTTGCACAGCTCCATTGTAAGTGTAGGCATCGGTATAATTCCATGTTAGGTTAACGGCGCGTTTGTTTATGGTAAAGCTAGATGTTGTATTAGAAGGCAATTCATAGTTATCTGCGCTAGTGCCTGTAATTGCGCTAACTGCTGTTG
>FZPS01000062.1_pt1470 | contig 18328 bp, 19 predicted proteins | sample 1817821 | NCBI WGS metagenome assembly FZPS01 (sample SAMEA104158645, study PRJEB21678) | metagenome | place: Germany | collected 2015-04-21
TTGTTTTGGTTTGTCCTTCAAATTGAACATTATGCATTTTTACGGACAAAACTGCAGTAATTCCTTCTCTGAAATCTTCCCCTATCAAACCGCCATTTTTCCCTTTATTCAAGTTTAGTTTTTTAATATAATCATTAAGTACCCTAGTAACGGCGGTCTTAAAACCGGTTTCATGGGTACCACCTTCACTGGTAGGAATGTTATTTACATAGGAAAATATACTTTCAGCGTAGGAGTCGGTATATTGTATACCTATTTGTGCTTTAATACCGTCTTTTTCTCCTTCGATATAAATCACTTCTGGATGAATGGTAGACTTATCCTCATTTAGATACTCAACGAAATCCTCTAATCCCCCAGAATAATAAAAGCTTTTAGTAATGTGTTCCTCAGGTCTTTCGTCTATTAATGCCAGTTTAATACCTTTATTTAAGAAGGCAAGCTCTTTTAGCCTTTTGGCTATGATATCACTTCTCATTTGAATATCTTCAAAAATTCGATCATCAGGCAAAAAGGTGATTTTTGTTCCCTGAAATTCAGTAGGTCCGTGATCTTCCAATTGAGTGACAGGCTTGCCAGCATGGATTTTACCGTCTTGTTCGCAGCTTTCAAACCTCTGCCAATATTTACGACCGTCGACATGTACCTCTACCTCCAGCCATCTGGATAGCGCATTGACCACTGATGCACCTACTCCGTGGAGTCCGCCAGAGTAATTATAATGGTCTGTATTGAATTTCCCACCTGCATGGAGTTGTGTAAATACAACCTGAACACCTGGTACTTTCATGGTATCGTGTATTCCTATAGGTATGCCTCTACCGTCATCCGTTACTGTTATACTTTTATCACGGTGTAGAAAAACTTGTATTGTAGTGGCATAGCCATTAGCAGCTTCATCTATTCCATTATCTACAATTTCCCATAATAGATGGTGAAGGCCACGCAGGCCAGTAGTTCCAATATACATTCCAGGTCGCATTCTTACTGCATCCAAGCCTTCCAGCACTTGAATGTCGTTTGCTTCGTAGGTCTTAGTCATGTATGTAAAAGTCCTCCCCTTAAAGAACAGACGTTCTTATTTTATCTCTATTTTTCATTATATCATTCTTTCATCAATAGACAAGTATTAGTCATAAAAAAGGAAAGGATGGTTATCCTTTCCGGCTCAGCTCTTCCTTATCTGTTTCAATTATTCGATAAAGATGCGGTAATGCGTCGGTTGGAACCATTTCACCTGACGGTTCCAATGGTAATCCCATATTAATATAATAAATATCCCGATCATACAGCCAGTAAAGTAAGTATCGGGAAATTCGTTTTCCATTAAAACTTCGATATAAGTTGCTAATTCCAAGTTGATATTTGCCTTCTTTTCTATTGTATTTTAGACGTTTACGTATATATCTTTCTTTTTTATTAAACCAGCCATCCTCACATACTTCACTACACCTTAGTACCTTTGGTTCTTGTTCTAAGTATTTGGAAATTCTAAAGAATTGATCCCTGCTAATGTATAGGTTTTCTTTGCCTTTTGCATCGTCTAGAGACCCCGGATCAAAATGTTCTATTTTATTACTATTCGACACACCTTCCTGCAACAGCAAATGAAATAAATGTTTCACTGTATTACCTCCATACAAATTTCGATCCGGATATAGCAATGACAAAAACTAAATATTTATTCGACATTTTTTAGCCAATTCCTTCTAACTTGTATGGAATTAATCATATTTTGTTAGTATTACACTATATACGTCATATTTTGCAGATTTGTATTGCAAGGTCTATTTCCTTTTTTATATCAGGATTTATTTCTTGGTTTTGGGCTTTTTTCAGCAACTCTTTTGCACTTTTCCCACCAAGTTTGCCTATAGCCCATGCGCTGTGTGCACGAATGGGAGGATGCGGATGCTGTAAAGTATCAGCCAGTAGAGGCAAATATGAACGGTCACAGGAATTTCCTGCAATTATCACAGCCATGGAAAGAACCCTTTGAGTACGAGCATAATTCTTACCTATACGTTTACCAATAAGGTCCATATGAGCTTTCAGCCCAGTCTTTGCATCGGCCAAGAGTTTTTTAATATTGAAAATACTCTCTCTGATATAAGTATTATCACATTGTTGAATGATGGGACGATTTTTAGGGCAGACAATCTGGCATTCATCACAGCCTACTATTCGATTGTCCATTTTTTCCCTAACCTCTATAGGTATTATTCCAGATGACATCATATGAAAACGCAGACACCTGTTTATAAGAATAACGCCATCTTCAGTAATGGCCTGCATTGGACAGGCATCGATGCACAAGCTGCATGTCCCGCAGTCTGTTATCTTACCTATTTTAATATCATCAGAAGCTATTTCTGCATTTGTAAGTATAATATGCAAAGTGAGAAAGGAGCCGAACTTACTATGATGAATTAAGCAATTCTTTCCAAATTTACCTAAGCCGCTGAGATAAGCTATCTGCTTGGCTGGAATTGGCGGATCTATCGCTACTTTATGCCCTTTTTCTATCAACAGATTCCCCAGTTCAGTAATAGCTTTCCTGCCTTTAGGATAGGCTTCATAGTGAGCACTGTAATAGCCCTGTTCCTGATGAAAATTATTATTTGGCAGGTAAGGAAAAGCCGCTGCAATGATGGTTTCAGCATCTTCCATAACAGCTCTGCAATCACTGACAATACCCCTTGATTCCAAGTAATCTGCTATATTCGCATCTAAAGCCCTATAAGTTTCAATTTTTTCATCCCAAAGAGGCAAGGGCTGTATAGGAATAAATGATATCTGTCCAAAACCTAACTTATTCGCTTTTTCTATGATTCTCTCCTTCATTTTACACCTCATTCTCGTCTAAAAACATACTCTATTATAACAAGCAGTAAAATTTGCGTCTATGCTGATAAATGTAGTAAATCATAGAAAAAATGTAGCCCTAATTAAATAAGAACCGGCTGGGTAGCCGGTTCTGTATCATAGTTTTAGAATTTTTTTCTGGGTGTGTAGTGTGTGTGAAGCAAGTCATGAGCTTTTTTGCTGTTAGGCTCACCTAGAAACTCCTCGTAGACCTTTTTAACAGAGGGATTTTCATGGGATTTGCGAACAGGTAAAGATCTGTCTTCATCGTAAATTGCTGCAGCACGAGCTTTTCTAACATCAATTTCCATCTGTACCTGTTCTGGTACAATTGGTTGCCCGCCGCCAGTAACACAACCACCTGGACATCCCATTACCTCAATAAAATGATATTCTTTTTCCCCGGATTTTACCTTTTCCAGCAAAGCTTTGGCATTAGCAGTACCGTGTGCAACTGCAGCTTTAACTGTAATATCTCCTAAAGGTAATTCTACTTCTTTCACACCTTCCAGCCCTCTTACTGCGTGGATTTCTAAGTTTTCAAGGGGCTTTCCAGTGACAATTTCAGATACAGTTCGCAGTGCCGCTTCCATTACTCCGCCTGTTGCACCGAATATAACGGCTGCACCGGTGGAATCTCCCAGAGTAGGATCAAATTCTTCATCGTCTAGTTTTACAAAGTCAATACCTGCCTGTTTGATCATCTTGGCCAATTCTCGTGTAGTTAATACAACGTCTACATCTGGATAACCTGTTGCACTCAGTTCAGGCCTTGCAGCTTCAAACTTCTTGGCAGTACAAGGCATAATGGAAACTACAAAAATATTGGAGGGATCTATATTGTTTTTCTCAGCGTAATATGATTTCACCACAGCTCCCATCATTTGATGGGGAGACTTGCAAGTGGATAAATTATCCAAGAAATCTGGATAATTGTGTTCACAATATTTGATCCACCCTGGACTACAGGAGGTAATTAGGGGTAGTTTACCATTGTTTTTTAGTCTGTCTAGCAGCTCTGTACCTTCCTCCATAATGGTTAAATCAGCTGCAAAGTCAGTATCAAATACCTTATCAAAGCCCAACCTGCGTAAAGCAGCTACCATCTTACCTGTTACACGGGTTCCAATGGGCATGCCGAATTCTTCTCCTAATGCAACACGTACAGCAGGAGCAGTCTGTACTACAACATGAAGATTAGGATTGCTGATTGCATCCCAAACCTTATCGGTATCATCTTTTTCCCTCAATGCACCTACTGGGCATGCCTTAATACACTGTCCGCAATTAATGCAATTAACTTCTGAAATATTCTTTCCAAATACTGGTTCTATTATAGTACGGAATCCTCTTTCAGTTGCTCCAATGGCACCTATGCCTTGCACTTCACGACAAGCGGCTACGCAACGTCTGCAAAGAATGCATTTATTTGGATCGCGTACAATAGAAGGTGAGAATTCATCTACTGCGTAATTTGTATTTTCTCCGTCAAAACGGATGTCATCTACGCCCAATTGTTTGGACAAGGCTTGAAGTTCGCAGTTTTCACTTCTTACGCAGGTCAGACATTTGCGATCATGATTGGATAGAATTAATTCCAAATTTACTTTTCTAGCTTCCCTAACCGATGGAGAATTAGTCTTAACCTCCATTCCGTCTGCTACTGGATAGACGCATGAAGCTTGGAGATTACGTGCGCCTTTTATCTCTATCAAACACATTCGACATGCGCCGATTTCATTGATTCCCTTCAAATAGCATAAGGTGGGTATCTGGATGTTGGCGGATCTGGCTGCTTCCAATACCGTAGTTCCTTTGGGCACTTCCACTTTTACGCCATCTATGGTCAACTTTACCATTTCCATCTTTGTCACTCCCTTTTTTGTATAAACTCTAACCCTTCACTATAGCTTTGAAGGGGCATTTTTCCAAACAAGCTCCACATTTAATACACTTGCTTTGATCTATTTTATGGGCACTCTTGCGTTCTCCAGAGATTGCATCTACAGGGCAAGCTTTAATACAAAGCCCGCATCCCCTGCAAAGATCAGCCTGGATAATTATCTGTAACAATGATTGACATACACCAGCAGGACATTTTTTGTCACGAATATGAGCCTCATATTCATCTCTAAAATATTGTATAGTACTCAAAACTGGATTTGGTGCGGTTTGACCTAGTCCGCAAAGTGCAGACAACTTGATATTCTTGCCCAATTCTTCCAGCTTTTCAATGTCGCCTTCTTCACCTTTTCCTTCGGTGATTCGATCTAAGATTTCGAGCATCCTCTTAGTTCCGATACGACAGGGCGGACATTTTCCGCAGGATTCATCCACTGTAAAATCAAGGAAGAATCTAGCTATGTCTACCATGCAATTGTTCTCATCCATAACGATTAAACCACCGGAACCCATCATGGATCCAATTTTAGAAAGAGAGTCATAGTCAATAGGTGTATCCAAATGCTTTACTGGAATACATCCACCGGACGGACCTCCTGTTTGAGCAGCTTTAAATTCCTTACCATCAGGAATGCCGCCTCCAATTTCGTATATAATCTCTCTCAATGTTGTACCCATAGGTACTTCAACCAAACCAGTATTGTTTATGTTACCACCTAGTGCAAATACCTTTGTGCCCTTACTTTTTTCAGTTCCTATAGATTGGAACCATTCAGGACCATTCAGGATGATCTGAGGAATGTTTGCATAGGTTTCTACATTGTTTAATAAAGTAGGTTTCCCAAACACACCCTTAACTGCAGGAAACGGCGGTCTGGGCCGGGGCTCTCCCCTATAACCTTCAATGGATGCCATCAATGCAGTTTCCTCTCCACAGACAAAGGCACCGGCTCCTAATCTCAATTCGATGTCAAAGTTAAAATCTGTTCCAAAGATATTTTTGCCCAGCAATCCGGCCTCCCTGGCCTGTCCTATGGCTATTGTCAAGCGCTTTACTGCTATGGGATACTCTGCTCTGACATAGATATACCCCTGATCTGCACCTACTGAATAACCTGCAATTGTCATGGCTTCTAATAAACTATGAGGGTCACCCTCTAAAACACTTCTGTCCATGAAAGCCCCAGGGTCTCCTTCGTCTGCATTGCAACAGACATACTTCTTATCTCCTTCTGCTTTAGCGGTAAACTCCCACTTCAATCCTGTGGGGAAACCTGCTCCTCCTCTGCCTCTCAACCCAGAAGCTTTAATAATATCGATGGTTTCCTGAGGAGTCATTTCTAGCAATACCTTACCCAATGCCTTATACCCGTCAAATGCGATGTATTCATCTATATTCTCAGGATCGATTACTCCGCAATTACGTAAAGCGATGCGCTGCTGTTTCTTATAGAACTCTACCTCATTTAGAGACTTTATTTCTTCATCTGTATGAACACTGTCATGATATAGAAGATCAGTAACTATTCTACCCTTTAGCAAATGTTCAGAGACAATTCTCGGAACATCGTTTGGAGTTACTCTGCTATAAAATGCACCTTCAGGATAAACAATAACAATAGGGCCAACAGCACATAATCCAAAACAGCCGGTTTGAACCAGTTTGATCTCTTTTTCTAGTTTATTTGCTGCAAGCTCGGATTTGAAGGCTTCCATTACATCCGCAGAGTCGGAAGAATGGCATCCTGTTCCTCCACATATCAGAACGTGGGATCGAAAAAATTCCATTTGAAACCCTCCTTAATCAGATCTGTTTCTACTCTGCGGCACCAATTGTATATTCATTGACAACTTGGCCGTTTACAATATGTTCTGCAACAACCCTCTTTACCTTGTCCGCAGTCATTTTTACATAGGTAACCTTTTCCTCTCCAGGGCGAGTGACCTCAACCATAGGTTCTAATCGGCATACACCAATACAACCCGTCTGGGAAACTGTAACGTCACCAAGATTTCTCTTTTTAACTTCTTCTAAGAAAGTAAGCAAAACAGGACGAGCACCTGCTGCTATACCGCAAGTAGCCATTCCTACTACAACACGGGTTCCTCCCGTTCTTTCTTTTCTCAAATTAACGGAATCCAGTGTTCTCTGTTTTATTTCTTCTAATTCTTTCAGAGACTTCATAATTTTGCACCTCCATTTAACTCTTCAAGACCATTTTTTATATATTCTCTAATCCAATCTATAACTGTTGGTTCTGTGATGCTCATCTCGCCTAGAATCTCTCGTACTTCATCAGTAGAAAAATAAAACTGATTATCTGGAAATTCACGGCAAAACTTGAAATTCACTTCAGGATTTAAATAAATCAATGTAACCATGGTATCTTCCAGTTTACCTAATGGCAAGCAATCAATATGGTCTGTACAAAACAATGCCTGCAATGTGGTTCCCTCATCTTTACGGGATGTGATCTTCAAGTATCCACCAGTAGCCTCTGCTGAAGCACGAAACAATGGAATCCCTAATCCGACTTTTCGCGAGGTGCGAGTAGTATAAAAAGGGTCGGATACCTGTTTTAGTTGTTGTTCATCCATTCCCTTTCCATTGTCCCTTATTCGCAGCCACATGCTTCCTTCCTTAGGAAATTCTTGTATGGTAATTTCAACAAGAGTAGCACCGGCTGCAATGGAATTTTGAGCCAAATCCAGTAAATGAAGTGATATATCCTGCATATTTTATTTGCTTCTGTAATTATCTATGATTCCCTTGATATCAGCCGGAACCAGACGACCATAGACATCATCATTGATCATAATAACCGGTGCTAAACCACATGCTCCTAGACAGCGTGTAGCTTCCAGAGTAAAGTTATAATCTTCTGTAGTATCACCTGGCTCAATACCTAATTCTTTACTTAACTCGTCCAGCACGGCTTGTGATCCCTTTACATAACACGCCGTTCCCATGCATACACCAATTGTGTATTTCCCCTGAGGTTTAAGCTTAAATTGAGAATAAAAGGTTGCCACTCCGTATATATCGCTAAGTGGAATATCAAGAGCTTCAGCAATATATTCCTGTACTTCAATTGGCAGGTACCCGAAAATCTCCTGTGCCTTATGCAATATTGGCATTAAGGGGCCTTCCTTATCCTTGTATTCATCAATTGTACGTTTCAGCTCTGCGAATTTTTCTTTATTTTCTTGAAGAATAGAAGCTGACATGTATACTCCCTCCCTCTTTGTAAATATTTAATATACACTTATACACTGACATATTATCTCATATCCTGGAAATACATTCAATAGAAATCGTGAACTTTTTCACAAATATTTGTTAAAAAAAATGCAAGATCATTCGGCTATTATATATCACATGTTGTAAAATATAATAGCTGTTATATAAAATATTGATTTAAATACTTATAAATCCCTTTTTCTGAAAGTTCCTCGACGAAAATAGTGATTTTTCCCCTTTGAATTTGACCGAGACTATGTGCATCAGAAGAAGTGAGAAATTTGTGATTTGGAAATTCATCAGGATTAAACGGTAAATTATGTGAAAATTCCAGCAATGTAAGATCTAGATTAGACGGTATAAAACCCAGTTGCGACAGTATGCTATAGGCAGGTTTATTTATATGAGCTGGTACAGGCAAGCCCCGATGTTTTCTTATTAAGTTTACAGCATCTTCAAAAGAAAGGCATAGGGAAGTCAATAAAGATTGAATTTTTTCGCCTAAGATTTGATCCTGTTCATTCATAATCCATTGATGACCAAAAATGTTTGGACTATTAGGAATTCCATCGTAAAATTGCTCCATGTCTGATTGGAAAGCGTAGAGGGAAGATAAATCCTGGAAGTAGGCTAATAAATGTACTTCTTCGCGGGTTTGTAATTCAACGCCAGGGACAACCACCAATCTGTCCCTTGCCACTTTCATAACAGCTTCCACATTTTCACAACTGTTATGATCAGTTACAGCTATGGCTTGCAGTCCATTTAAAATAGCCATATTCACAATATTGTTAGGGGTCATATCATCATCACTACAGGGCGATAAAGCGGAATGAATATGTAGATCTATAGAAACCTCCATGTATACCCTTCAACCTTCCTTCAGCCTTCCAAACCAATACCCATCATATAAAGTTTGCCTGCCAATTCAAAAGCATCCATTTGTGATGAGAGGATGGTTATCCCCTCCTTCTGTGCCTTTTTTAAAGTTTCTTCATCCATAGTAATTCCAGAAGGGAGAATTATCCCAGCCAATTCTAATAGGGATGCAACAGCAATAACATTCACATGTGCCTGCACAGTAATCCAAATAGCATCTTTTCTACCATGAGCCATGACCCAGCTGAGCAAATCACAGCAACAACCTGATTTAACCGCTCGGTTTAAATTCGATCCCTCAGATAAGATTTTTAAGTCCAATTCCTTAATTAGTTCTATCAGCCTCTTAGTATGAATTTTCATATATTTTTTGTCCCCTTCCTGCCTGACGGTATTTTTTCTGAAATTTCTATCATTTCCTCAGCCAAAGCTTTAACCTTCTCCCGCAGCTTAAATACGCAATCCATTTCTGATGCATTCCCACGCACAATATCCTCAGCCAGGGTTCTGCAGCTGGGAGAGCCACAGGAACCACAGTCCATTCCTGGCAGATTCTTATTAATTCGTTCCATAGTTTCCATCTTCTGAATTGCTGCTACTATATCCTGATCAAGTTTCATAACAGGCTTTTCTATAATATTTTTTTGAAGGCGCCATTGAATTTTTTCTTTTATATAAATGATCTCCGGATCCAAAGGTGGTTTGTTTATAATGTCTTTTGCAAGTAGGCGAATTCTATTTTTAGCCACATATCCGTTTTCAAAAGTAAGAGGTCCGCCTACACATCCACCTGCACATGCCAAACCTTCAAAATAGTCTAAATCAGACATTTTATTATTCTCAATTTCTTCCAACACTGGTATTACATTTTGAATTCCATCTACTGATAAGCAATTATCAATACCCATGGCTTGACCTTCTCCTCCTGTAACAGCCCAATTGAGTCCGGCACCAGTTGCCCTCTGTAGCTTTTCCGTATTATCTGGTATTTTAAGATATGAAGTTATTGGACCATAAACATCTAATATTGAGATAGCTCCATCCACATGGGATACTTCATTACCTATGGGATTACGAATACTGGTCATTTTGGCAGCACATGGTGTAATGAAAAACGCTCCTATTTCCTTAATTGGTATATTTAACCTCTCACTGATCTCCAACTTGGACATTTGGGCAGCAATTTCCATTGGGGATTCTATCCTAACGAGGTGATCAAGCAAATTGGGAAAACGTACTTGGATAAGCCTGACTATTGCTGGGCAGGCTGAAGAAATTAGAGGTTTATTAATATCCGGAATATTCAGTTTCTCCTTAACCAGTTGCGTTACTATATCTGCACCCTTTGCTACTTCAAAAACATGATCGAATCCTATTTTTTTCAAAGCTGCCAGTACCTTGTCACAATTCTTTATATTTTTAAATTGGCCAAATAAGGTAGGTGCGGGCAAAGCGATTTTATATCGGTAATTATCCAGAATAGACAAGGAATCTGTAACTGCAATTTTAGCATGGTAAGGACATACGCGGATGCATTCTCCACAATCAATACAGCGCTCATCAATAATCCTTGCTTTTCCGTCCCGTACCCGAATTGCTTCGGTAGGACAGCCTTTTATACAATTGGTGCAACCCATGCATTTATTTTTATTCAATGTGACTGAATGATAATATTCGCTCATAGCTGCCTCCTACCTTGTATAATATTATATTTTTTATAAATGAAAAGATATATCTAATATGGTACCTTGTCCAGCTTTAGATTGAATGTTTACGGAGTTTGCACAGCGCTTAATATTGGGTAATCCCATACCAGCACCGAAGCCAAGCTCCCTAGCATGTTCAGATGCGGTAGAATAACCTACCTTCATTGCTAGCTCTATATCAGGTATACCAGGGCCGCTGTCTTTTGTAACAATCTGAATTAAATCAGGTGTAACTTGAAATATTAGCTTCCCTCCCCATGAATGGATAACCAGGTTAAGCTCAGCCTCATAACAGGCTATAGCCACTCTCCTTATTAGTTCCGAATTCACTCCAAGTTGTTTCAAAAGATTTTTTATTTTTCGGGATACTTCACCTGCAGAAGAAAAATCCTCAGCTTCTATCGAGTAGACATGCCTAACCAGTACATTCTTACTCATCAAATCCGATTTATTATCAAAGGATTCTGTTCCCTTGGTCTTCATTTGAACTCACTCCTCCGGATAACCCTGCACAATATAGTTTGCCACATGCAGTAAACAGGGTATCGCTGGTAGACATCAGCACTATAGTATGTTCTTTAGCCATATCAACAATTTCTAATGTTGGGTACTTGCCTCTAACAAAGACAATGGCAGAGACATCAAGTAACTCTGCCGTACGGATTACATGGTGGTTAGTCAAACCTGTTAACAATAATGTTTGTTCCTTTACAAAAGCCAATACATCACTCATCAGGTCGGAGCCACATGCTGAATTAATCATTTTGTCCAACATACCAGCTCCGTATAGAACATTAGCGTTGAGTATTTTCTTAATTTCGCGAAGGGTTAAGGGCATGTCACACCTCAATATAACTAGACTTGCAACTATGTATAATGAAGGCAAATATGATTGTTTACCTTGTTTTTATACAATTTGTTCCATATAACCTTTATACAGCATAAATATTTCAATATAAGTATACTTTATTTCAGAGGAAATTTCCACCATATCGTTGGAATTAATTGAAATGATCTTGTCCAGTGACTGACAACTATTATCATATAGTTCAAACAACCCCGTTAAAATAATATTATCCTGATTTGTATTAATTTCACGTAATTTATCCTTTTTAAGATCCATCTCACTTTTGATTTCACTTATTCTATCTACTGCTTCTAATGGATTAATTGCACCAGAATCCAGGCTCACAATTATGTCTTCCAGTGAATGATATTTTTCCTCCCAGATTTCAAACGCTGAGCGAATCATATCTACATTCTCTTGAGTTGCTGTTATCTGCATATCAGCTCCACTGGTAACTAACTTATATACATTTGCCTCAATATCATCTGCTATTAATTCATCCTTTACTTTAATTGCATCTTCTTCCGACTGAAAACCTATGGCCAGTACCCGATAAAACTTATCATTATATGTATATCCTGCACCTCCTCTAGCTTTCAGTTCCTGTGAAAAGGCCTTAGCATTTTCTTCATCGGTAAAAGCCCCCATTTGAATGGTGTATAATGACAAAGCACTTGCCTTCAAAGTATCGTTGATCTTTGACGTATCTGCTATATGTTTGTCATTATCATCAGGCATTATAAGCATTGGATCATCAGGTTCTACATTTAATTCCCCGCCTTCACTCTCCCCATTTATAATTGGTAGAATTAAATTGCTTACAAATTTACCTAATGTACTTGCTGATGCCACATAAATCAATCCTAATCCTAGTATAACTATCAATATAAAGGCTGCGTATCTTTTTTTAGCCTGATTTCTTCTCAACCTTGAGTAACGCATGTCCATCCTCCTATTCTATTTATCACTTATTTAGCATATTGTCCCTTGAGTAATTAATATTTATGGTAAAATGATTTAAAATATGATATAACAAACCAAAACAGCCTAATAATTTATAAGTATTCAAGCAGACTAAAAGAACAAAAAATATCAAATTCTAAAGTAATCCTTAAATTTATAGAGCATTAGTGAGATAAAATGGTATCACCATAGTTTTGCCCATCTTTTTTGCCCAATACGGTATTTTGTAGTATTTGCCATATGTTTTGCTTTTTAATAAACTATTAATTGGTGTTAGCACTCAGCTTGGTTGAGTGCTAACAATACAAGTATTTATTACATAAGGAGGGTATAGCATGAATATCAAGCCATTAGGAGACAGAGTAGTAATTAAAATGGTTGAGAGTGAAGAAACTACAAAGAGTGGAATTGTTATTCCTGATTCAGCCAAGGAAAAACCTCAAATGGCAGAGGTCCTAGCCGTTGGCCCCGGTGGTGTTGTAGACGGTAAGGAAGTAAAAATGGAAGTTAAGGTTGGAGATAAAATCATATACTCCAAATATGCTGGAACCGAAGTAAAACTGGACGATGAAGAGTATATTATTGTTAGACATAATGATATACTTGCAATCGTCGAATAATTCAATATCTATAACAGGAGGTTTTTAAAATGGCCAAACAAGTGAAATATGGCGAAGAAGCCAGAAGATATCTGGAGCGCGGAGTCAATGCACTTGCAAATACAGTTAAGGTTACATTGGGTCCCAAAGGTAGAAATGTAGTGTTGGACAGGAAGTTTGGTACACCTCAGATTGTTAATGATGGTGTAACCATAGCAAAGGAAATTGAACTAGAAGATCCCTTTGAAAACATGGGGGCTCAACTTGTCAAAGAAGTTGCCAGCAAGACTAATGACGTAGCCGGCGATGGTACTACAACCGCTACTGTATTAGCACAAGCCATTATCCGTGAAGGGATGAAAAATGTGGCAGCTGGAGCTAACCCCATGATTCTTGGCAAGGGAATTCAGAAAGCTGTCGAAGCAGCTGTAGAATCACTTAAAGCTCAAAGCAGCCCTATACAAAATAAAGACTCTATAACTCAAGTTGCTTCTATTTCTGCTGATGACCCAAATATTGGTAAGCTCATCTCCGAGGCTATGGAAAAAGTAGGAAATGATGGTGTTATTACTGTTGAAGAATCCAAATCTCTGGCAACCGAGTTGAATGTTGTAGAAGGTATGCAATTTGACAGAGGTTATGTATCTGCCTATATGGTAACCGACACCGAGAAAATGGAGGCAGTGCTTGATGATCCATATATTCTAATAACTGATAAAAAGATTACCAATACTCAGGAAATACTTCCTCTTCTAGAACAGATTGTACAGGCTGGCAGAAAACTTCTTATTATAGCAGAGGATGTAGAAGGAGAAGCAATGGCCACCCTGGTAGTTAATAAGCTTCGTGGTACCTTTACTTGTGTTGCAGTCAAGTCACCTGGTTTTGGCGACAGAAGAAAAGCTATGCTAGAAGACATTGCTATCCTGACTGGTGGTACAGTTATTTCTGAAGAAGTTGGTCTGGATCTAAAGGATGCAACCATTGACCAGCTGGGTACAGCACGCACCGTTACAGTTGACAAGGAAAATACAACAATTGTAGAAGGTGGCGGTGATCAAGAACAGATTAAGAATCGAATTGCATCTATAAAAACACAGATTGAAGAAACTACTTCAGATTATGACCGTGAAAAGTTGCAGGAGCGTCTTGCTAAGTTGTCTGGTGGTGTTGCTGTTATTAATGTGGGCGCCGCAACCGAAACAGAATTAAAAGAAAAGAAATTAAGAATTGAAGATGCACTTAATGCTACTCGTGCTGCAATTGAGGAAGGTATAATTCCCGGTGGTGGTATTGCACTACTTAAAGCTACATCTGCTCTTGAAAATTTACAAGTTGAAGGAGACGAAAGAACCGGTGTTAACATTGTGAAGAATGCACTGGAAGCTCCCTTAAGACAGATTGCTATTAATGCGGGAATGGAAGGCTCTGTAATTGTTGAAAATGTTAAGAACAATAATGACCCAAATTACGGATTTGATGCATTGAAGGGCGAGTATGGCAATATGGTAGAAAAGGGTATAATTGATCCTACCAAGGTAACCCGTTCAGCACTGCAGAACGCTGCCAGCATAGCTTCAATGGTACTTACTACAGAAAGCCTTGTAACTGATATTCCTGAACCTGAAACACCAGCACCTGGCGGCGGACCTGGCAACGGAATGCCAATGTATTAATATGAAAAGCTGAATAGTAATCATAAAGTGATTGCTTTACGCAATCACTTTATTTTTTCCTACATTAATTATTTCTTCTGTTTCATTTATAGAACCTATTTTAGTTTCGTCCTCTTTACTTGGACGCTCATAGCTGCCTAAAGAATCCGGTTCGCTCTTATTTTCAATTACACCATTCTCCCCATCTACCAATATAATATCACTGATTTCCTTCGCAGCATAGTAGTTAATCTCATCTCGAAACCTCTCTATTATATTAACAAGTTCCTTTTCAAACTCTAGTAATTCATGACGGACTTCACGAAATTTTTTACGCCATCTCTCTTTTTCTAGCCTTATCTGCTCAGACTCTGCACGTGATTTTCGCTGCCCTTCTTCTACAATTGCTTGAGCCCGCTGTTCAGCTACGATAAGTGCACGTGAAATATACTTTTCCTGATGAGTGAATTGTTCAATACTTTGACTTAGTTCCTCATTTTTCAACTTTAAGTTTCGAGTTTCTTCAGCCAACTCAAAGATCCGATCTTTCTTTTTTCTTAACTCTTCCTCGTAGTCACTGATTAACTCGTTTAAATAACGATCAACTTGTTCCTTATTATAGCCGATCATACAGGTTGAAAATTTTTTCTTCATACGCAATTTCCACCTCCGGCAACATGTTACCATAGTTGTCGGTTTTTTTTTGTAGAACTAAGATGTCGAAATCAGATATTAATAGCCTTTTTTATCGTATATAAGTTATCCTTGACGGCCTGGTAACCTCTTTCAATTAATTCTGGTATTCTATCCGTTTCCAACATTCCCACATCAAATATTTGAGGGTTTATAATAAAATCTGCCTTTGATGTTTTCATTTTTGTCATGCGGTAACTCATTATATCGATGGTCTGACTTCCTATTTCCAATATATTATTTACTTCGTCTCTTCTTTGTCCACTATAACCCAGGTTGATTCCTATCACCTTTTGAGCTCCCATTTTTCTCAATATTTCAGAAGGTACATTATCTGTAACCCCTCCGTCTACTAACCTCATACCTTGAACTATAATTGGCTTGAATACTACAGGTATGGCTATACTGGCACGAACAGCCTGATAGATGGGAGCATCATCAATATGGATAATATCTTTCTCATCTATAAATTTTCTTTTATTATTAACAAACATAATAGTTTTACCCGTATTTATATCTACTGCAGTAATCGCTAAAGGCAGTCTACTTTCATTCATTAATTTTCCATCTGTTAATTCTTTCATTAGTGTTTCTAGTTTCTTGCCCCTCATCAAGCCATCCCATGTTGTATCGCCAGTAACGATCCATCGCAAAATACCTCCGATAATTCCAGGATAATCTATATCATATATACTTTTATCTAATGAAAGAGCAATCTGCTCCATTTCCTGTACACTATACCCACAAGCGTACAGAGCTGCAACCATACTACCTGCACTTGTTCCAGATATCCAAGAAGGATACAAACCTGCCTCTGCCATTGCCTTCATAGCACCGATATGTGCAGCACCTCTTGTTGCCCCTCCGGATAATGCCAATCCAAATTTCATATTATGATCAACCCCTTGTATTAAATTAATAACATTACAATTCTTTTCTTATATCATAATATGAAAAATGAAAGACAAAGGGACGCCAGATAATCAATTAATCTAACGTCCCGTAGCTTAGCTTTCTAAATAAATCTCTTCTTATTTCATAGAGTATTCTTCCAATAATTGTTGTTTCAGATCATAGAGTTTCTGTGAAAGATCTACTTTATAGACATGAGGGTTTTTTAATCGTTTATATTCATCCCAAAGAGTATCCAACTCGGATTTTGCATAATCCTGAATTTCCATAAGGTCTGGACTCTCATAAACTAATTGCCCATTTTTATAAACAGGTTCTAGTAGTTCCCTAATTGAATAATTATGCAATGTCATCCGTTTCCAAGTATTTTCTGGATCAAAGATAGTTAGAGGCTTAGAGGTATCAATTTCTTCTTCATCCAGCATAATCAAGTCCGCTATCGCCTTTCTAGTGCCATTGTATATGCGAGCTACTTTTTTATATCCAGGATTCGTGACCTTGCCAGGATTTTCAGAAATTTTTATCCTAGGCACCATTTCCCCATCTACTTCTTCTGCAGACATCTTATACACACCGCCTAACGCAGGACATCCGCGGCTAGTTATCAAAGAAGTTCCCACACCAAATATATCAATTTGAGCACCTTGCGCTTTAAGATCCCATATAAGTTCTTCATCCAAATCATTGGATGCAACAATTTTAGCGTTGGAAAAGCCTGCTTCATCTAACATTCCCCTCGCCTTTTTGCTCAAATAGGCTAAATCCCCTGAATCCAAGCGAATTCCTACAGGTTCATACCCCTTTTCTCTCAATTCCTTAAACACCGTGATAGCATTAGGTACACCGCTTTTCAAAGTGTTATAGGTATCAACTAGAAGTAAACAGCTATCAGGGAAAGCATCAGCATAAGCACGAAATGCACTTAACTCGTCTGGAAAGCTCATAACCCAGCTGTGACTATGAGTACCTTTTATTGGAATATCAAACATTTGACCTGTCATCACATTTGAGGTTGCGGAACAACCGCCTATAATAGCAGCTCTTGCACCATAAATTCCTGCATCAGGGCCTTGGGCTCGCCTCAGCCCAAATTCAAGGACATCACTTCCTTGTGCCGCCATCACTACCCTACTTGCTTTAGTAGCAATTAACGTTTGATGATTGATAATATTTAATAGTGCCGTCTCAATTAATTGGGCTTCAATGAGAGGTGCTTTTACCCGCACCATAGGTACATTAGGAAACACCACTGTACCTTCCGGAACAGCATAAATGTCCCCAGTGAATCGTAACCCCTTTAATAATTTCAGAAAATCATCACTAAACAGCTTCAAACTATCTAGGTATACCAGATCCTCTTCACTGAAATGGAGATTCTCTATATAATCTATTACCTGTTCTAAACCAGCTGCAATAGCATAGGCAGATTTCACACTGCGTTTGCGAAAAAACAAATCAAAAACAGCCTGCCTTTTATGAGTATTGTTTTTATAATACCCATACATCATGGTTAGCTGGTACAAATCTGTCATCATAGTTAAATTTCGCATTAAATTCGCCTCTCAATAACTTTATCTATCATTATATTATACTTAAGATTACAAAAAAAACAAGCCAGTATGGCTTGTTGGAGGAGACAATAGATATTGCGCTGTTTAATTGCAATTAATTAATAGATACTAGACCACGAATCTCAAATCAACCTGACTTATTAAGACTGTAATAACATATAAATGATTCCCTTGCAATTCACACACAAAAACAATACCTCTATTCTCCCTAATTTCACGTCCACCATACTTAGTAAGCGCAATCATGCGACTGCGTTTCACTCCTTCAATTATTGCATTTTGAGCCTTTTCAGGATGAATCATTCGAACTCGTTCCTGATAGCGCTTTATTGCATGTTCTGTTGGAATTATGTAATTACCTATAAAAAAACTTGTGCTTCTTCTCGGAGGCCGAGAATATTGAACTCGATTTATTTTATTTTTCATCTTTCATCTCCCCCTTAATTTATCGTAGTGTCAAATCTGGCACTACTTTTTTTATAAAAACCCTTGTAT
>FZPS01000016.1_pt144 | contig 18326 bp, 16 predicted proteins | sample 1817821 | NCBI WGS metagenome assembly FZPS01 (sample SAMEA104158645, study PRJEB21678) | metagenome | place: Germany | collected 2015-04-21
CAGCAAGCAGATGGGACTACGGAGATCTCCCCCATACTCCGCCCATCTGCATTCATCCGTGCCAGGCTCCCCCCCCCGATAAGCCTGGCACGGACCTTTTTTACCCCAAACACTATCAACAACCCCGCCCCAAAAGTTTTCCACAGTGTGAAATAGCCGAGTGCCGAGCTCAAGCCGCAGGCGCAGAGCGAACGCGAGGTCTATAGCGGCCGGCGCAGCCGGACGAGCCAGCGAGGCTTGGCGAGCGCAGCGGCAGAACTTTTTTCCATACTGTGGAAAAATTGAATCGAAACAAGCGCCGACAGCCCCATTTTTTCCACACCGTGGAAATTATTTTTCCATAGCATGGAAAATCTCAAAATAAACTTTCCATACCGTGGAAAAATTTCCGCCCACATGCCCCCCCCCCTCAACGAGGTCACGGTTGCGGCGGAGTAACCGGAATTTCTTTTTCGAGCTGCCAGTCGTCCATGACGAAGCCGCCGCCGATGTCGGTGACGAGCTTGCGGGCTTTGACGAAACCGACGCGCTCATAGAAGGCAAGCGCGATTGAATTGTGGCGGTTGACGGTCAGCCAAAGCGTCGTGCAGCCGGTTTCGCGGCACCGCTGCTCGGCCAAATCCACCATCTGCCGCCCCAAGCCCGTCCGTCGCTGCGATTCCTTGACGTAGATTTTACTGAGCAACATGCGGCGCTCCCCTGAATCGGGAACCAGCGCCAGATAGCCGGCCTCCGGAGCCAGATAATACTCAAAGCCGGACATCGTTATCTGCTGGGCGATGGCCGCTTCACTTTGGAAACGCGCCAGCATGTAAGCCACCTGCGCGGTGCCGATGAAGGGCGTATAGTGGGCCTCCCAAATCTCGCGCGCCAACTCAGCAACCGCCGCAATTTGGCTTGGCGTGGTAACTTTTTCTAGTGTCGTTGACATGGGCGTTCCGCAAATTGGATGTTCAAAAATTGTAGCGCGCGCCAAGGGAGACCAGCACATCATTCACATGGGCGAGCTCGGCATAGACGGTGAGACGGGGAATGACGTTCAGGGACAAACCGGCAGCCACGGCCAAATCAGTGTCATTTCCTGAGAAGCTGCCCGATTCCTTGATGCGAATGCGCTCTCGGGCATAATTCAGGCCAAAGAACGTGTACGGAACCAGAATACCCACCCGTTTGCTGGCGACCACTCCCGCGTTGTACGTGTGCAGTCGAACGGAGCCGCCATGCACATCATAGCGCGCCTCGCCAATGGCTCCCCGCACCGCCACATCCAGCGGCATATCTACCGGCAAGATGAACCAGCCGCCGCCTTGATACGCCCAATCGGTGCTGCCAAAATCGGGGTCCACCAACCCCAAATCGGCAAACAAAGAAAAGTTTTTGACAATACCCAAATCCCCCCGCAGACCATACAAATCGAAATCAGCCGTCAACATCGCACCCCCGCCAACCCAGGCGCGAAGGCTGGGAATCGGCTCCACTCCGCCCGCAATGGGCAGGCCGGCAAACTGCGCCAAAGCACCCCCCGCCATCCACGGCACGATAAGCGCCGCCAGAATCCATTTTTTCATGGCTTGCCTCCTTTCCTGGAGCCGCGTCAAAATCCGTTCATCAAAATGACGGACGAAAGCGGCGGAATCACGATGTCACCCTGCCACTCAGGAGCCCAAACAGGCGGAGCCTGGCCCGCCGGCGCCCCGACCGGAGCCACCCCCGCCAAATTGATTTCATGGCCGTTGCCAATCATTCGCCAGGCGCTGGGGCCGCGCAGAGCGACCGGCAGCCGTTGCTCGCTGTCATCCGCATTGAGCAAAACAGCAAACCCGTTGCCCGCGTGCAGCGAGGGGGCGTTGACCAGATAGCCCATCACCTTGGGATTGGACGGCAGCAGCCACCGGTAATAACTTTGCGGCGGACGCTGCGCCACGCGGAACGACGCCCCCTCAGGGCTGGTGCGCAGATGAATCAGCCCCGTGTAATAATCCAGCGCCTGCCGCCGCAGAGGCTGGCTGCAATCCGTCCAGCGCACCGCATTGACCGCGTCGCCCCGGTTATAGGTGTTCATAATCCCCCACTTGCTGCGCAAAAATTCCTGCCCCTCGTAAATCATGGTTTTGCCCAGCGAGGTGAAAAGAACAGTGGCCGCCAGCCGATTAATCGCCGCCTCCCTATCCGTCGGCATGCGCCCATCCTTCTGCGGATGATCGCTCAATTCATCCGCGAACGCCATGTCATCGTGGCTCTCCAGATAATTAACCGGCTGAAGCGGATTCGCGGCCCAGGTGTTCACCGAACCGAAAATGCCATCGCGCAGCCACTCGCGATTGCCCCACCCGCGGACAAAATCCTTCACCGCGTAACGGAAATCATTATTCCACGCCGACCAGCCCGTGCCTCGCAGTTGATATTTATTTTCCCCCCGCCCCGGACTCCACGGCTCGGAAATCAAAATCGCCTTGGGGTTGATGCTCCGCGCCACATCCCGAATGGCCAGCATGGTTTCCATGTCAATCAGCTCCGCCAAATCCAGGCGGAAGCCATCCACATGAAACTCCTCCATGAAATAAGCGATATTGTCCAGAATCAGCTTGCGCATCATGGGCGCTTCCGTTCTCACGTCATTGCCGCAGGCGCTATGATTGGAAAAACTCAAGTCGGGGTTCAGGCGGAAATACGCCTTCTTGTCAATCAGCGCAAAAATATTCGGCCCGCCGATATGGTTGTACACCATGTCCAAAATCACGGCGAACCCCTGCCCATGCAAATCATCCACCAGTTGCTTCAGCTCGTAATACGCCGAACCCTTTTCCGGCGCGAGCGCATACGAGGACTCCGGCGCGAAGAAATACACCGTCGCATAGCCCCAGTTGTAAGGATCGGTGCTCTCGGAAAACTCACTCACCGGCAGCAGTTCAACCGCATTCACCCCCAGCGCCTTCAAATGATCCAGCCCCGTCCCCTTGCCCAACGAACCCATGAACCCCGCGTATTTCCCGCGCTTGCCAGCCGCCACGCCGGACGACGGATGCACCGTCATCCCGCGAACGTGGCACTCATAAATCACCAAATCCTGCGGATCGGGCGTCACCCAATTCTGATCCGTCCAGCCGCGGAACCACTGATTCGTGGCATCGGGGTCCACCACAATGCTCAACCCGTCGGCATTGGCAACCGCCCGCCCATACGGGTCCCCAACCACATGAAACGGATCAAAAGACTCCCTGTCGCCGGCCGGACCATCCACGCGGAAGCCGTAATATTGGCCAATGTCCAGTCCGCGCGTTGTAATCTCCCACACCCCATCCGCCGGGTCGCGCGCCATGCGATATTCCGCCACCGGCGCAAAGCGCGTGAACTTCGGCTTCCACGCCACCGCCATCGGGCGGTCATACAACGACAGCCACACATTCTTGGCGCGCGGTGCAAAAAGGCGATACGTCGTGGTGCCGCGCTCCTTGTCAAGCGTAACCCCCATCGGCTTGTCACTGCGCACCTTGTCAAACACCCCGTCCGGCGTGGTCAGCAAACCCAACGGACGCTCCGTCACCCCCTCCAGCCGTAGCACATAGTTTTGGGTCCAATCCAGCGGCTCGCTCGTATGCACCCGGATTTCCGCGCCGCCGCTGCGAAACACATCCAGCTTCAAATTGACATTCCCCTGCCCGTCCGAACGCGCATTAGGCGCATCCGCCGGCGGCGCCAGCCAGTCCGTTTCATTCACCACAAACTTGAACAGCAAATCCTTTTCGCCAGCCGGCAGCCGCATGCCACCCAACTGCGCCACCCCCTCCCATATCCCCGATGACCGCCCGCGCTTCAGCACCCACTTCCCGCCGCCCCCGCTGCCATCCCACCCCGTGAAATTACCCGCCACAACAACCTTCGCATTCCGCGGCAAACTCAACCCATAAACAGCCGGATCAAACAAAAACGTCACCACGCCCCGCGAAAACAAATACCCCGTCTGGCGCGCGTCCTTCTCCTCCGTCACCACTTCCGTCCAGCTCACCGGCACCGGCGGGTCCAGCGTCGCCCGCGGCTGAATCTCCGGCGGCAGACTCTCGCGGAAAAACACGCGAATCATCTGGAAATCATCCACCACCGCCCGTTGAACCATCGCCGGCGGACGCTCAATCTCGCCATCCAGATTAATCGGAATCACCCGATTCTCCCCATCCTCCCACTCCCCGTTGGTCAAAAACTTGAACTCGTGCCGCCCCAGCCGCGCCCGCAACCTGCGAACATCCAGCTCCCAGCGATTCTCCCCCGCCCGCACCATCTCATAACGCCCCGTCCACGAATCCCACGACCCCGCCACCGCCATATTCGTCACCGCCACTACCCTCTTCTGTTGGTTGGTGAACGGCGCCGAAGAATCATACCGCAGAAAAGGCGTCGCCACATCCCCCAGCGCCGGACGCAAATCCGCCCGCTGCAAATCTTCGGCAAAAGCAAAGAACCCGCCAGCCCCGGCCCAGAAAAAACCGCCAACCAGCCACAAAATGTAAACACGCCGTAACATGAAGGTAAGCGTTATCGCAAAAACAACCGCCCCCGTCAAAAAATAAGCGCCATCCCCCCCCGCAAAAACTGGCACCCCCAACCGGATTCGAACCGGTGTTACCAGGATGAGAACCTGACGTCCTAGGCCTCTAGACGATGGGGGCCAGCGCTAAACAAACCCCAACATGGCCGAACGCCCCCCAATAATCAATCAAATCTTTTCGCAATAAATTGGCGCTTGCCGTTCTCCGGCGCATCGCTTAGGTTACCTTCAACCCTCTCGCGGAGAGATGGCTGAGTGGTTGAAAGCAACGGTTTGCTAAACCGTCATACTGGCTTAAACCGGTATCGAGGGTTCGAATCCCTCTCTCTCCGCCATTCCCCTGTTCGGTTTGGTTACTCCTCCCGAGTCGGTTTTGCGCCAAGGCGCTGGGTCCGAACCACACCCTTTGTGCGATGAAAGAAAGGTAAATATGAAACGTCTATACCTCGCCATTCTACTTCTATTGGTAGTATGCCTATTGCTCGCCATCGCCCTTCCGGTGCTGAAACAGGCTGCGCTCTCCAGGAAATCCGAACGTGCGGTCGCCGCTCTTGCAGACTGCTATCGTTTCGTCTTCGCCGAAACGATGGACAAATTGGCCACAGAGCAATCCTCAGCCATGCCGGCCACGCTAAACGACGTGCCGGGCTGGATAGACTATGTGAACAAAGCCGAACCCGATGCCCAAGCCCTATACAAAAGTATCCAATGGCATCCCCCGAGCAACCCCTCCGAAGGGGACGCGATTGCCAGCATCGAGTTGCCCGACGCCCGCGCCGTATTACTACGCGGAGGTTCGGCCTTCACAGTCAAAAAATGAGAAGGAGCACCGAACACGGGACTTCACAGCAGCGGCATGTTTTTACTCACGGCAGTTTCGCTCCTTTGGGCGTTTTCGTTTGGTCTGATTGGCAATCGTCTCGGCGATTTGCCGCCGGGCTGGCTGGCATGGGTGCGGCTGGCGCTCAGCGCCGCCGTCTTTTTGCCTTTTGTCTGCCGCATCCCGTGGCGCTGCGCCATCAGTCTTTTCATCACCGGCGCGGTTCAATTTGGCTTGATGTACTGGGCCTACATGTCCAGCTTCCATTGGCTGCAGTCCCACGAAGTCGCGCTCTTCACCGTTCTGACGCCCCTTTTTGTCGCGGTCCTGAATGACGCAACCCAGCGCCGCTTCCATCTCCGCAACCTCATCGCCGCCCTGCTCGCCGTCGCCGGCGCCGCCTGGATTCGATGGACCCAGCTTGAATCCGCCGCGCCCCTTTGGGGCATTCTGCTCGTGCAAATCTCCAACCTTTGCTTCGCCGCCGGCCAACTCGCCTACCGCGCCATTCTCGCGCGACTGCCGCGCCCCCTGCCCGACCGCAACGTCTTCTTCTGGCTGCACTTCGGCGGCATGGCGGTGCTGACTCCGCTGGCCTTGCCGCTCACGCTCGGCGACCACCCGCCCGCGCCCACCCCCGAACAATGGGGCGTTCTCATTTATCTTGGCCTCATCGCCTCCGGCGTCGGCTTTTTCCTTTGGAACCGTGGCGCGCGTCAGGTTTCCGCCGGTGCGCTGGCCATCATGAACAATCTGAAAATCCCTCTCAGCGTCGCCGTTTCCCTCCTGTTTTTCCGCGAAACCGCCCAATGGCCCACCCTCCTCGTCGGCACCGCCCTCATCCTCTTCGCTTTCTATCCCCTCCGCCGACGCCAGGCAAAATAAAGCAACACTCGGCGGGCGTTTCGCAAAGGCGCAACGGGGCCGCCGCTGGGGAAATGCCCCGCAAAAAAGCGCACGCTCGTTTTCCATGGTGTGGAAAAAACATCGAAAAGTTTTCCATAGTGTGGAAAACTGCGCGGCCATGTTCATTCCCGCAACCATTTCAGGCACCGTATGACTCCCGCACAGGAAATTTCCCGCCGGCGCACGCTGGCTATCATTTCGCATCCCGACGCCGGCAAAACCACGCTGACGGAAAAGCTCCTGCTATACGGTGGCGCGGTGCAACTGGCCGGCTCCGTCACCGCCCGCAAAAACCAGCGCGCCACCACCTCCGACTGGATGGAGCTCGAAAAGCAGCGCGGCATTTCGGTCAGCTCCACCGTCTTGCAGTTTGAATATCAGGATTATGTCGTCAACCTGCTCGACACCCCCGGCCACCATGACTTCTCCGAGGACACCTATCGCGTGCTCATGGCCGTGGATGCGGTCATCATGGTGATTGACGCCGCCAAGGGCATCGAAGCCCAAACCCGCAAGCTCTTCGAAATTTGCCGGCTGCGCGGCATTCCCATTTTCACGTTCATCAACAAGCTGGACCGCCCCGCCAAAGACCCCCTGGCGCTGCTGGATGAAATCGAAACCACGTTGCAAATCGGCGTATGCGCCATCAACTGGCCCATGGGCGATGGTCAGGATTTCCGCGGCGTGTACGACCGCCAGCAGAATCTGGCCCACTTTTTCGAGCGCACGGTGGGCGGCGCCTATCGCGCCCCCGAAGCCCTGCATTCCATTCAGGACCCGCAGGTGCGCGAGCGCCTGCATCCCGACGTATTCCGCGCGCTGGTGGAAAACATCGAAATGCTCGCCGCCGCGGGCGAAACCTTTGACCCGGCCGCCGTCCGCACCGGCGATTTGACGCCGGTATTTTTCGGCAGCGCGCTCAATAATTTTGGCGTGCAACTTCTGCTCGACTTCTTTTTAACCTACGCGCCGCCCCCCGGCGCACATGTCGCCGGCGACAGGCGCATCGAACCCGCGCATCCGCAATTTTCGGGCTTTATTTTCAAAATCCAATCGAACATGGACCCCAACCACCGCGACCAAATCGCCTTCCTTCGGATTTGTTCCGGCGTGTTCCAGCGCGACATGAAAGCCACGCACACCCGCACCGGCAAGGTCATCCGGCTGTCCAACTCGCGCAAGATGTTCGCCCGCGACCGCGAAACGGTGGACGAAGCCTATCCCGGCGATGTCATCGGCCTGGTGGGGCATCCCGAATTCGGCATCGGCGACACGCTCAGCGAAGACCCGTCCATTGTGTATCCGCCCCTGCCGCAATTCGCGGCGGAATGTTTCGCCTACTTGCACCATTCCAGCCCAGCGCAATACAAGCGGTTCCGCGCCGGTCTGGACCACCTCTTGCAGGAAGGCGCCGTGCAGTCCTTCACCATCCCGGACGCCGGAACGCGCGCGCCGCTACTCGGTGCCGTCGGCCCCCTGCAATTCGAGGTGCTGCAATACCGGCTGGAAACCGAATATGGGGCCACCACCCGGCTGGAAACCGCGCCGTGGAGCATTTTGCGCTGGGTGGACCCCGCCGGCGAACCCCTCACGGCGGACATGCTGCCCAGCAGTTGCCGCCTGGTCCTCGACGCCCGGGAACGCCCCGTTGCGCTATTCAGCGCCGAATGGGAGCTGGCCTTTTTTCAGGAAAAATATCCACGCGTCCGCTTGGTCGGCTCCGCCCTGGAATTATGAGCATGCCCCCGGCCCGCCGCCCGCGTGACGGCGGCCGCGCCCAAAGGGTTTCTTGCTTTTCGGGGTGGGGTTTGTTTTCATCGCAGCATGGCCCTTCCCGCACACAACTATGATGAAAGCAAGATCCAGACGCTGTCGGCGCTGGAGCATATTCGCAAACGCACGGGCATGTACATCGGGCGCGTGGGCGATGGCACGCAATACGACGACGGCATTTACGTGCTGCTCAAGGAAGTCGTGGACAATGCCGTGGACGAGTTCATCATGGGCTACGGCAAACACATCGAAATCACGATTGACGGCCCAAAGGTGCGGGTGCGCGATTACGGCCGCGGCATTCCCCTCGGCAAGGTGGTGGAATGCGTGTCGCAAATCAACACCGGCGCCAAATACAACGATGACGTCTTTCAGTTTTCCGTCGGCCTGAACGGTGTCGGCACGAAGGCCGTCAATGCCCTGGCGAGCCAATTTCTGGTGCAGTCGCACCGCGATGGAAAATTCGCGGGCGCCCGTTTCGTGCGGGGCGAGCTGCACAAGGAGCTTGCCGGCAAATCCCCCGATGAAAAGAACGGCACGCTGATTGAGTTCGAGCCCGATCCGGTCATTTTCGGCACGGTGGTTTATGACGACGAGCTGGTCCTGCGCCGCCTGCGGCTGTATGCCTGCCTGCACGCGGGCCTGACCATCCACTACAACGGTCAGGAAATTGTCTCCGAAGAGGGGCTGACCGATTTGATTTTGGAAGAAGTCGGCGACGAAGCCGTCTATGGCCCGCTGCACTACCGCTCGCCAACGCTGGAAATCGCCTTCACCCATACCCCGCGCTTCAACGAAACCTTCTTTTCGTTCGTCAACGGCCAATACACGGTGGATGGCGGCACACATCTGTCGGCCTTCCGCGAAGGCTTTCTGAAGGGCGTGAATGAATTCGCCAAGTCCAAATTCGACGGCGACGACGTGCGCGAGTCCATGGTTGGCGCGATTGCCATTCGCCTGAAAGACCCGGTCTTTGAATCGCAAACGAAGAACAAACTGGGCAACACGGAAATCCGCTCGGATTTGGTGGCGAAGATTCGCGACGTGGTGGCCGACCTCCTGCATCGCAACCCGGATGCCGCCGAGGTGCTGGTCAAAAAAATCGAAGAAACCCAGAATCTGCGCAAGGAATTGCAGACGGTCAAAAAACTGGCGCGCGAGCGCTCCAAGGCCGTCAGCATTCGCGTGCCGCAATTGAAGGACTGCAAGAATCACCTCGATCCCCGGCGCAAGCGCGGTCTGGACACCATGATATTCATCACGGAAGGCCAATCCGCGGCGGGCACCATCACCAAGACGCGCAATGTCGTTACGCAAGCGGTGTTCACCCTGCGCGGCAAGCCGCTGAACGTGGCGGAGCTGGACCGCGCCGCCATGTATAAAAACGAAGAGCTTTACAACCTGATGCGCGCGCTGAACATTGAAGACTCGCTGGACGGGCTGCGTTATCAGCGCGTCATCATGGCCACCGACGCGGACGTGGACGGCCTGCACATTCGCAATTTGCTGCTGACCTTTTTCCTGCGCTTTTTTGAGCCGCTGGTTCTCGCGGGCCATCTCTTCATTCTGGAAACGCCGCTCTTCCGGGTGCGCAACAAAAAGGAAACCCGCTACTGCTACTCAGAAGAAGAGCGCGATGCGGCCATCTCGGCATTGCGCGGCGCGGAAGTCACCCGCTTCAAGGGGTTGGGCGAAATCAATCCGGAAGAATTCCGGGAATTCATCGGCCCCAAGATGCGGCTGCAGCCGGTGCACATTCATCACGAACACCACATTCCGGACCTGTTGCGCTTTTACATGGGCCGCAACACACCCGAGCGGCGGCAGTTCATCATGGACCACCTGCACGTCATCGCGGAGGCGTGAACCTCCAACGTCGCCCCCCTCGCCCCGCAGTTGTCCAGTTGCCCGAACCTAGAATGTGCGGGCGGACAACTTGCCGCTCTTCGGCAGCTTGTTTCCGGCAACGGGGCGCACGTAGGCGGTGTTTTCCAACACGCGGAAGACATACACCTCTCCCACTGCGCGCGGAGATTCGCGCCCGATTAACTCGCCCGTGGCCTGCGAAATCAGCGGCTCCTCATCGGTGGATACAAAGAACCTCATGCCAAGCTGCAAGCCCGCCGTGAGGCCGCGGTCCAACGTGTAAGACTCCTGACCGCGCTGACGGCGCAGGCGGCACTCAAACGGCAGCTTGGCCGTGCGCCGCGCAAGGTCCGCGCGGAGCGTCTTTTTCCAAGAATTCAGCATGGATTTTTCCGTGGAAGCCGGCGCGACATAGGACGCAATCTGCTCCTTGCGCGCGGCATCCACGACGGAAATCGTCACAAACGGGTCGCCATCTTCGATGGTGATGATTTCGCCGTTAACGCGGTAATAAAACTCGGGCGACTTCCGGCTGAACGCTCGCGGCGCATTCAACAATTCGATGCGATTGCAAGCCTCCAGCACTTCAATCATGCCATCGTGATAGAGGGTCGCCAGCTCCGTGTCGCCCTTAAAAGGCGGACACACCACGGCATGGCGCAGACTTTCCTCCGTGGAGACTTCCTCCTGCGCCACCGCCCCAAGCCCGGTTGCCCACACCAAACTCACCGCGACCACCAAAAGCCGCGACCAGTCACGCCACAGTTTCATGACGCATCCTTTCTTTTCAGAATCCTCACCGGCGGGCGCGCCCGCCATTTTTTAATAGGCAAAATTAACAATGGGGAAGAACGTAATCGGGCCTTCCGTAATCAGGTTAATCAAGCCAATCTGCAAGCCCTGCATGGACACCGTGCGGTTGAACAACCCCACTTGAATCCCGCTCACGCTGTCGGCGTTGTTGAACAGCCCAATCTGAAACCCGCTGACATCATGGGCGACGGTGTTAAACAGTCCCGCCTGTATGCCCTGCAGCGAGTTGACATCGTTGAACAGTCCCACGCCAATGCCCGCGAATTCCTCGCTCACGATATTCACCAGATTGACCTGAATGGCGCTCATGCGGGCGGCACGGCCCACCACGCCAACGTCAAAACCGGCGACGTCCTGGTTATCGCTGCAGAACACGTTCAGGCGCAGGCCCATCACGGACGTTTCAGCGGGAAAGAGTTGCGCTTGCGAGCCGAAGAAACCGAGTTGGAGCGGCGTCATGGCGGGCGCGGCCCAGGCCGAGCCCGCCAGCAAGGCGGCAATGCTGAATGCAATCAGAATTTTTTTCATGGTCAGCCTCCGAAGACGGAACGGGTCTTTTGCTTGCGGATTTCTTTTTCATCGGCCCAAATCAGGCGTCCGCTCTTGAGGTCGCGCAAATTCATGGTGAACTTGTAATACACATCTTTCAACCGTCCCTGTTCCTGCTGGATTTCAGAGAGGTTGGCCGTCAGCATATAACGCGGGGCGTCCTGCTGGCCGCTGGCGATGGCGTCATGCGCGGCCACCTGCTGATAAGCCAGCTCTTCCTGCAGCGCGGCTTCCGTGGTCCGGTCCTGGAAGCTGAACTTGCGGGAGCGAATCAGCTTGGTGCGAATGCTGTCGGTGATGGACTCCGTGTCAATGTGCTGCATGGTCTTGTTTTTCACCTTGTCCACAATCAGCAGCGGCGGCCCGCCAACCGAAATGTCGTCCAGAAGAGGATCGCTCAGGAGCGAATCCACCATTTTAGCGGCCACTTGCTGGAGATCGGACGAGCCGAAATCGGTGCTGATGGGCTTGCTGGAAGTTTCATCGCCATACTGCACGGTTGTCGCGCAGCCAGCGGCCAGAATGGCCATTATCATGGCCGGAAGAATCCATTTGCAAAAGTTTTTCATGTTACGTTCCTCGTTCTTTCGTTTTCGCCAATTTTACTTAATAATCCAGCGGGTTTTCTCGCCTTCGCGCACGCGCAGTTTGAACGCCACCGCGTTGGCATTGGGGGCAACGCCCCGAATGGTGCGGGTTTCCTTGCCGTGCAGCGCCAGCGGCCGCCACGCATCGGTATCGGGGTCAATCTCCGCGCCTTCGGCATCAAACCAGGCGAACTTCGACTGCGCCACAATATCCTTGTTCAGCTTGGACGTAATGGTCAGATTGACCCGCATCAGACCGTTTTTGGTCTGACCGACCACGACATCCCCCACAACCAGTTGCCGGCTCAGGCGCGGGTTGTCGGTTTGAAGCACTTCTTGTGTGTTGCCATCTTCATCCACCGCCACTCCGACGGTGACGCCCGATGTGTTCGGCGAGGCACATCCCACGAACAAAAGGGCCACGATGGCCGCCATGGCTAAGAATAACCTGCTCACTTTCATTGTATTCTCCTTCTTTACGAAATAACTACTTTTTCCACAATTTTAAGGCCGCGTGATTTTTACATCCACGACGGTGCCGGCAACGGCATCCGGCGCGTCGGGCGGGGGCAAATCTCCCGCCTTCACAATCCGCAACGTATGCCCATGCTCGGTGAACTGAAACAGAACGTCGCCCACTTCCCCGCCGGGAATCGGGAAGGTGCCGACCCGCTCATTCCCCAGAAACACCAAGCCCTGCTGATTCAAGCTCGTGATTCGGAAGTCCTGCCGGTCGGCCCACACGTTGGCGCGCTTGAAAAAGCCGCCCGTGGCCGGCAAGTCCAAGGTTCGCTGGAAGATGGCAATCTCGGCATCACTTTGAATCATGACGCTGGAACGGCCATCATCCCCGACTACAACGGTGTGGGTGTCGAACAGGCGGTTATCGCGGTCACCGGCGGCGGCCGGCAGCGGCAGAGAAGTCGCCACGGCCGCAACCGCCAGCAGCCCCAATACGCGAGCCGCGCTCCTTGAATTTTTGTTGACGCTTTTTTTCTTCATGCTCTCTTCCTTACTTTAAATAAGGATGGCTGGCCCCTTATTCCGCTTGCGCCGCCTGATCCACCGGGGCCATCAGGATTTTGCGCTGCAAATCGCCGGAAAGTTGAATGGTCTGCTCGACCGGCTTGTAGCCATCCATCTCCACCTGAATCGTGTGGCTTCCTTTCGGCAACAGAATAACTTCGCCCGGCGAGTAATCCTGCCCATCCACCCGCAGAATCGCGTATGTCGCGTCAAAGTCTGGCGCGTCCTTGGGCCCCACAACTTCAACGGTCAGGCGGGCGGAAAAATAGGTGCCAATCGCGGGTCCCGCCTGCCGCAGCGCGTCACGCAAAAGGTCTTCGTGATCGTCGCCGCCGGTGGTTCCGCCGAACGAAGTGGCCGTGTCGCTCTTGGTGGCGGTAAACGACTGGCTGAACACCTGCCGGTTGTACAAATCGCTGATGGTCACCGAAACATTCAGCTTTTTGAGTGTTCGCTCGGTCTTGACGCCGTAGCTTTCCGCGCTGGTCGTGGATGTGGACATATCGCCCACAATCACGCGCATCAGGTGCGTCACGCCGCCATACATGGTTTGCGCCTGCTCGTTGCGAGCGGTTTCATCCTGCGCGAAATCCATGTCCGTGCGGTCAATCACCTGAATCATGTTGCGATACGGACTCAACGCTTCGGTCAGCCAGTCCTTGGCCTGAATGACATTCCGTCCGGCGTCCGTGCCCATGGCTTCCGCCCGAAGCATGTCCGCAATTTCCTGGCGGCGGCGGTTGTCGCGCTCCAGATTGTCGCGCTCCACACGGCGATCGCGCAAGCGGTCTTCAATTTCCTGTTCGCGGATGCGTCCCAGCGCTTCCGGGTCCAGGGTGGCGCGGTCCGCATCGGTCAGCGCCGTTTCCTGCGAAGTCATTTGCTTGGTCTTAACGTCCAGATATTTGCCCTGCGCCGCACGCGTCGTGGGCGTTTCCACATCTTGAACGAGAATGACCATGCGGTTGCCGTCGCCGGCCCATGTGGTCACGGCGACCAGTCCAGCCACCATCCCCAAGACTACTTGCTTCCATGTCGTTTTCATCTATCGCGCTCCTTTGCTGTTCACCTTTCAGGGTTGCATAATCACGTGTGAATATACAGCCAAATCAATAGTTGTGACGGAAATAATAGTCGTGCGGCCGGCGGTGAAGGTTACCTCCCCGCTGAAGACCGTTGCCCCGCCGGCGGAAATCTCCACTTTTTTCGTTCCCGGCTCCGCCCAGGCGTCCAGCACCTGAATATGGGCAGGCAGAGTCAGCCAACTGCGCAAATCGGGCTGTTCGGACACCACGTTGTAAAGCGTCACCAGCAGCTCGGCCCATTCGCCGCCGGAATCCCCGGCCACCTGAGCCGCGCTCCCTTTGGCGATGGCCCGCGCCACCTGCCGGGTCAGAATACCCGGCATCTGGTCCGCCAACGCCCGCGCCGCCAGAGCCGAAACATTGCAAAGGGGCGCGGTTTTCCCGGCGCTTTTGCCGCCAACCCGCACGCTGCCGGTGACAAGCGGCGGGACCGGGTCGGCGTAAATGGGCAGGGAAATCACGCCAAGCGAACTGCCGCCCGACAACGGATAGGCAAGGCTCATATCTGATTTTTGCGGCGCCAGCCCCTGCTCAAACATCACCACCAGCCGCGCCATCCCCTGCGGGGGCGCGGCGACAGCCGCCGCGCCGGGGAAGCGCCGCGAAAAATCGGCGGCATCCTCGCGCATCCCCAGCCGCCGGCTCAGCCGAATGACGGCGCGCTGCAAATACACATTGTCGGGATAGATTTCGATGGCCTTCTTGTAGTCAATGTAGGCGTCGTTTTGCTCCCCCAGCATTTCCCACACCACGCCGGACAAAAAGAGGGTGGCGGCATTGAGGAAGGAATACTTGACGCTGCCGGCCATCTCATCCAGCCCGGCATAGACGGGAATCAGGTGCGGGTCGCGCTCGTCGGCCTTGCCGTCCTCGCTCTCCGGCACATTCTGCTGGAAGGATTTCGCGCGCTCGATTTCGCGCGCGCGCCGCTCCTGAGCATCCTTCTGTGTTTTGTTGGCGCGGCGCACCTCCACGCCCGCGCCGTTCAAATCCTGCAAGCCCAGATAGTTGAGCATTTGATAATGGTGCATCAAGGTGCGTTCGTAATCCGGCGCGCGGTACGGAATGGCCTTGTCGTTCACCAGCACGGCGGCCCCCTGCGCGGCCGCGCCCGAAGCGGATATTACGGCTTTTTCATCCTGCTCGCGGGTCGCCTCAATCGCGGTGGTAAACGCCTGGCGGGATATTTCGTAATCGCCCTCCAACTGCGCCACGCGCCCCATTTCCAGCGCAAACACAACCCCCGAATTGCCCTGCGTGCGCTTTCCAAAGTTTTTTTCGGCATCCACCCGTTTGCCCGTGCGCAGAGATTGCAGCGTGGTCTGCTCCATGCCCTGCGGATAATGGCTATAGGTGCTGCAACCGCTCAAAACAACAGCCGCCAAAATAGCCAAAACCGCACCCTGCCAGCGGCGGCCCCAAAAGCCCGAGATGATTCGGCGAAAAACCATATCTTTCTTACACCATTGTAAACCTATAGCCCGAACAGATGCAATCCAATACCGCTGACCTCTGCCTTTTACCAGTCGCACCCCACCCCCAAAACGTTACCGCCGAAGACCTGCGGCGAATGACAAGCGAAGCCGGTTACAAAAAACAACCCTTCGTTTAAGCCAAAACTGGGGCCCCCCATCTCTTCGCGGAAGGGCCCTGCGCCGCCACGATTTTCCCCACGATTTTCCTGTCGCGATTTTCCTAGCCAGCCGGTCAGACTTTTGCGACAAGTGTGGCGGTGCCGATTAGATCGGCACGGATGCCATGCCAACCATCCCAGAAGCATGAGCAAAAAACTGAAAAATCACTACAAAACCGTCATCGCAATCGGCATCGTCGCTCTCTATGCCGTGTTGTGCCTTGTTGCTTTTGCGTCGGCTACTTCCCGCACCGAAAAGCTCGCGCCCGTTGATGCCGAGCAATATGCCGATTTCATGGGGCATGAGGTTCTGGATATTCAGGATTTGGCGGAAGGCGCGGAAATCCAGCGCCGGATGTTCAATCGAATCACCCCGCCGGGGCTTTCATGGATTCAGCCGATGTTTCCGCCAGTTGCGCCGTTCGATGCCCAATACTTTGACGACCAGTTTTTGGCGGGGCTTTTAGGCGAGGACAAAAACAGCGTGGCAATTTATCCGCTTTCGCTGATGCAAGACCCCAAGACACGGGAAACGCTTATTTATAATGCTGAAGGAGAGCTAATCGCGGCCATCCCCGCCGACCGCGGCTCTCGCCAGTGGCCGGAGGATGCCGACCCATCCCGTGTGATTCTGCAACTGGACTTGCTGCCCGCTGAAGATGTCGAGCCGTACCTTTATACCGAAAGGCGCATCGAAGAATCCCTTGCGCGCTACAACGCATCACGTTCAGCCAAGTCCGGCGGCGTGGCAACGAGAGGATTAGAGGCGGGCGAGTTCGGCATCTGCGACATTCAGGGAACAACGAACGGCACGATGTTTATCACCGTGACCAATGGCGTGAATGTCGCCGAAGTTTTCGCCTATACCGTTTGGCACACGTCGTCGGTGGTTGTGGTCACATGGACCAACGAGCAGTCTAATGTGGTTACGGACACCAATACGGTGTGGCATCAGGTGTCGCCAGCGTTTAACGGGCTGGAAAGCGCGTGGGAATGTCTGACAACCAATCTGGTGCTGACCAACGGGGTTGGCATCTACGAGGACGCGAATATATCCAGCAACGCACGGATACGGTTTTATGCCGTGGCAAATCGGCAGGATACCGACGGCGACGGGTTGACCGACGGCGCTGAAATCTTTGTTCACCACACCAATCCGGCTCTTACCGACACCGACGGGGACGGGTTGTCTGATTGGGGAGAGATTCATTTATATGGGACGAATCCGCTTGGTGCGGATACGGACGGCGACGGGATGCCAGATGGCTGGGAAATCGGACATGGGCTGAACCCCTTGCTGGATGACGGGGGCTTGGATGGGGATGGAGATGGTTTATCCAACCATCAGGAATATCTTTTGGGAACGAACCCCAACAATGCCGATACCGACGGCGATGGGTTGCCGGATGGATGGGAAGTGCAACACGAGCTCAACGCATTGAATGCCACAGGGGAGGATGGCGCGGACGGTGACCCGGATGGGGATGGATTCAGCAATTTGCAGGAATTTCTCATGCAGGGGGAACCGCGCCATCCGGGTTTGAGTCCGGAACAGTTGGTGTTTCACTTCATGCATTGCCGGGGATCGAGTTCTCTGCGTGTGGATGTCGAGGATTCTCACGTTTGCGGTGGCATGAACAACGTTAGACAAGAAGTTACGGATATTTATCATGTGCCCCCCCTCCTGCGTTGTTCCGCCTATTTGCTTCGCGTCACGGTCAAGGGGGCCGTGGAAGACCATCAAGAAAATTTTGATATTGTGTCGCTGAAGACCGATCCGTTTTTCTGTGCTCTGCGCGAAGAAACAGAGTATTTCCGGGGGAACGACAATGGCAACGAATGCGAGATGGCGACGAAAACGGAAACAAAAGATATCTGGTTTCACAATCGCGGAACGGTTACCCTCATGTACGACACCGTGGATGCGCTATTCCACAGCAACGCCTACGCGGAAGTGACCGCGGCCTCGTTTGTGAAAAAGGCCCCTTATCCGGACCATTTTTTCAAGCTGGATTTGGATGTGGATACGGATCGGAACCATGCTGTCCACGATGTTCTTGACGAAGAGGGCGAAGACGGATGGACGCTTTCGCGGGGAGCGTTGGTGTCCCCGCGCATACGCATAGACCCATATGGAACGAACCCCGTCCAAGGGCTTGCGAAGCTGGTCATCCAGCGGCCGGACCCGCTTTTGAACGAGACGCCGTCAAAGTCCATGCGCATCCGTCTGCCAGATTCCAATACTCGTCAGTATCTGTGGATGGTGGATGCGGGCGGTACCAATATTAACTTCGATTCCAGCGGCTGTTACACCCTGCCGCTATGGCCGTCCAACGGCGCGACTTTCTATGCGGCTTCGTCATACTCCCGCAAATACAATGATGGGTTGCCCGTTCGATTTGACATTGAACTGGAACTGTTGATATCGAACCAAGTCGTCTGTTCCGACAACGTGCGATTGACCGTGGCCCCATTGATTTTGCCCCCGGAGTGCTACCCGGCGGAGAAGGTGTATTCACTATGTTTTGAGCTGTCGGGCATCACGATGCTGAACACAACCGCAACCAGCGCCTTTATTCAGGACATGGTGAAGTTCACGAAATGCCAAATCCATTCAAATGCCACCCACACCGTCGCTGTTCCGCTGGACCACAGCCGTGCAGGGAACCTCGATGCCGTTTTGCGCGTTGACGAGAAAATCCCAAGCCTGGCCATCTGGCCGTTC